>ENA-UEQW01000828-UEQW01000828.1-human-gut-metagenome-genome-assembly--contig:-NODE-828-length-28026-cov-3.844073_pt1 | contig 28026 bp, 39 predicted proteins | sample MGYA00242947_ERZ507947 | MGnify/ENA primary metagenome ERZ507947 (study PRJEB26167, sample SAMN06115421) | human gut metagenome | host: Homo sapiens | place: China:Guizhou | collected 2015-03-17... | reverse complement strand
TGCGATCGACATTCGTATCATATCCCTGGTGCAATCCAATCGCTAACCGTCATATAAGTACAAACATAACATACCAGCAAATGTCACGTCCACCATGGATCGATGCGTGGTTCCGGCTAATCCCATGATGTAGTTGTCCACCCAACCACGACCAATCACCACATCACCAATTACCTCGAAATTGAAGCCATTGTGGAAGATCCAAAAGTCCTAGGGTTCATTGCATCGGCAAATCCATACGGAACAGAACGCATATCGACCCTTCCGTTTGTTTTCGATTTGGTTAATGTAGTCAGTGTATGATTCCATCGATTCAAATGGAACACTTCGAGGAACTTCAACGTCAAACACGAAACTCGATACGAAGAACTACTCTCAATTCATTCAATCACTCTTACTCCATCTGTCAACATTCCACGAGAGTGATACAACAACAACTCTTCCAATATCACCAACAACGAACCCGATATCAATATGTCACTGTTCGTGTAACCATAGTACTTCGAGCGGTATAATGAACGAGCACTCTTGTACATCTCGCGAAGTAACGGCATTCCTGCGAAGTTCGTTCTACTCCTCAAACAATTATAACTATCTCACAAGTACGAGGGCACCACATCCATTCCCAACGACATACTGTATTCCACAATCGGCGGAGACGACGAAAACATGATCACACGAACTCGGTAGTTCTCCATGAACAACTTCAACGATCTCAATGTGTTCTTCAACTTCATACTCAACTACACCATCACTTAACTACAACACATCCACTTGACGACTCTCCTCAGATATACACATCACCAACAAATACTCAACACTACTCTAACTCTCAAACACATCATACACTAACACATTCCATACACCACCACGACGAACCACATTCTCCACACGATACGAACTCGCGTTCTTCAATGCGCGAACTACTACCACTCAACTACACTCAACACTCAACACCTCCTCTCTCATATACACAACTCTGAAGACGACAAGGAATTATCGAGGGAGATCCATTCATCGATACGTTCAAATACAACGCTTCCGAAGAACCAAACACGCGAGATAACGATATGTGATTCTTTCGATCACATTTGCGCTCTACGAACGATTCAGATTCGTTGGGAGAGAATTGGGAGGGTGTGGAGAGAGAGTGAACACTGAGGTAGAATACTCGTTGTTACATTCACACATCAACACCTACACGCGATAGAAGTGGAATAGAATAGAAATCTCAAGAAGTGGAGAAAGAAGCCCTTCCTGTTGATGAATCAATGCAATGAGTATTACATTCTTGAAATCTCGACTCGTGCGTTATGCGGTGATGAAAGGGAGGGTAGTGTGAGTGTAATTGTGTAGAGTTGTTTAGGGAGTGGGACTTTAGAATTGTGAATGAAACAGTAAATGGATGCAGTATATGACGGTGGAGAAGGATCATCATGTCATCTTCCGCTTTCAAGGATACTCTTCCTTCACACAACTACTCTCAAAGAGGACACTCCAAATTAAGGAGGATCGTATTTGTCTGGGACTTCACCCCATTCTTCTTCATATCGTTCCTATACTTTGCATTCTGAAAGAACATGCTGAAAGGAATCCAAACCAAGTTTCACGAAGACAATGATGAACCACTCTTGATTCTTCTCCCATCATCAGCTTCTCGACTCACTGCTCGTTCCCATGTTCACACCTTCCATTCTTCTTCGTTTCCCACTCTTGTCATCCACTTTGATATGAGCACGAAAAGCTTTCAGAGACACCATGAATAACGCACCACACTACACAGTAACCGAAATCCAAAACAGTATGGTGAATGACGTAGCATCCCTTCTTGTTTCGCCTTTTGAAGAGTCTGACGTGTAGAACGCTTGCCTCCCCATTTGCAATCCTCCTCCATACTACAGATTGTGTGTTGCGTGTCATCCCTCTTTTCAACAAGCGGGTGATTCCTATCTCTCCTCTTAACCATAGCCATTGTGAACGATACCGTTGTGGGAGCCATTGTGTGCACAAAGAGAGAGAAGTCCCTCCTCGTTGTTGCCATTGCCGTCAAAGCAGCCTATCAGCGCTGTGGTATCGGTTTCGCATTGTCATTCTATCTACCCGTAGGTTCTGCTCTCATGGGAAGACTGAAGGAAGAAGCCGCCAAGAAGGGTATCAAAGACATCGTGCTTCACATATCCTTTCTCCCTCTGTCCTGTTCTCTTCACGGTACGTGCAAGAGTGCAATCAAGAAGCCATCGACTTCTACAAGGGCTGCGGCTTCGTCACCAAGGAACACATTGACAACTACTACAAGCGACTTCACTGCAGCGCCGCCTACAAGATGGTGTGTACAATCTAACACGCTATGCATCTTCAAAGGAATCAACACACTGTCTTGACGACACCAGTTTGTTGTTAATAAATAACCAGTTCTTGAGATCGTGGCCCATCTTCTCGTAGGAAGACTTGTACAAGTAGGGGAGAATCATGGGAACGTTCTTGCAAAAGAGAATCACATGGACCTACACATCAGTCATTGCTCAACACGAATACGTAGTTGTAACCGTTCTTGACGGGACACTCGATCGGGGTGGAGATGAGGAGACGAGACACTCTGTTGAAATCAAAAGCAGTGTCACATTCCACTCGATTCACGTACACGTCTTCCTCCTTCATGATAGATGTGTGCATGATCAAGAACCACACGATGGTTTGGAACGGAAACAGGATATGTTCTTCACCTTGATCGGAAGGCAGGGACAGCCGCAGCTCTTGAGGCGATCCATTTCCTTTTTCACCTACAGCTCGCTTCTCGCCACAGAAACGCACCTCTTCATCAACCCAGGCGGCGACGTTCACTTCCTTCGCAGAACTCTGCGTAGCAGGCACGCTATCAAGAGCAGCGCTCATTTTTCTGGCTGAACGAAATCAGCTCTCTTTTCACCTTTCCATTCTGTACAATGGTGGCAGTCTCTCCTTGCTTCGATTGCGTGGATGGGAGGGAACAACTCCCTGTGTTTGAGTGATGGACTCGATTTGGTTGAGAGTGCGTCGTTTCACCACTGTATGCTTCCTATTGCATTTGATTTCATCCATACAGCGAATAGAGCAGTCCATTCGACATCATTCTCAGTGACATCCCTTTCTTCCTCGATTTCCATCTTATTCTGTCTGTGAGAACTGTCAAATCCAGTATGCTCTCTTGATGAGGGAAACGCCAACAACTTCGTCCACACGAAGGAACAGTGGTAGCCATTTCAAATCCATCATCAGACTCACAATTCGATGCATGCTCGCAGAAAGAATTGAACCCCCAAAAGAGCAACCGAATTACCGCTGATTTAAGGAATCGGCTTGCGTAACGATTTCCTCAGGATACGAAACGTGGATCCTGTCCATCGCTTTTGTTTCTACTTCTATATCTTGTAGAGAGACAGTAGAGTATGTTTTGTGCCTCACGGTGTGCGCTGTTGTGTTGGATTTGGAATGAACTATCTTACCCGCAAAACTAGCTCTTGAAGTGCACGATGTCAGAGCACGAGAATGACAACACAAAAGCCGTGGAGTCCCCCTTGGAAACAGAAACCTCAACTGCACCACAGGAAGCGAGTACTGTAGTTACCGAAGAGGAAAAGAGTTGCCTAAGATAGGATTGGCGTGATGCACTAGGCCCCAAATCGAACGGAGACGGAACAAATGGGACTGCGCTTGACACTACGGTGGATCCAAACGGAGTTGTGGATGTTTCGCTGTCGTGACTGCTGTAGACCGGAGAGGAGGAGGAAAGCGGCGCTGAAGTTCAAATTGGCGAAGGGGGCAACAATATCGGGCGATGGTCTGCGCAGGAGCACGCATTATTCCTAAAGGGATTGGAGCAATTTGGAAAGGACTGGAGGAAGATCTCCACAATCGTAAGCCCGTCGCTTTGGAGTAATGCGCAGGTGCCCTCTCGCACGCTCATCCAGATTCGCACCCATGCACAGAAGTTCTTTCAGAAGAACGACTTTGGGATGAAGTACGATCGCATCACGGAGGGGAGCGAGTCTGCAAATGAGAAGCGTCGCAGCGCTATCAAGGTAATGCGTTGATGCTGTGCGTTGATCCTAGAAGGCGAAGAACCGGAATCATGGACGGACGAATTACCAGTCCACTTCCCGCGTTTCAAACCGGCCCAATCACATCATCATCACGCGATCGAGGACTCCGAGTCCCATGCCGGACGAAACCGTTCCCCCTGAGAAGCCCAACGCGCTTCAAAACGAAACGCCCGTCATTGAAACTCCCCTTCCTCCCGAGTACGAGAAGGGCGAGTTGCTGAGTCACGCGCTGCAGACGCTGCCGCGTCACTACCACTTCGGCATCCGTCCGTCGTCGATGCCGCTCTCGTCCGAAGACACCTTCTCGCGTCGCATCACACCGCTGGGCGTGTACTACCCGAAGGACCGGTACAGGCAGGAGCGACAGTTCGCACGCGCCGTGCTGGAGCTGATGGAGAAGAAGGCGTACGAGAAGAAGGAGGTCCCGGTGAAGGTGGAGTCCCCGCCGCTGCCTGAAGTGGCGAAATTGCCTGAAGCGAAATTGCCTGAAGCGAAATTGCCTGAAGTGGCGAAGCTTTCTGAAGCGAAACTCTCAGAAGTGAAATTGCCTGAAGCAAAACTTTCTGAAGCGAAACTCCCCGAAGTGAAAGCGAAACTACCTGAAATGGCAAAACAACCTGAAGTGGAAGCGAAACTCCCAGAGGTGAAAGTGAAACTCCCAGAAGTGAAACCCCCCGAAGTGGTAACAAAGGAAGAACCAAAAGACGAGACGAAGCCTGCGCGACTAGAGCGACGTGTGTCGATCGTGGACCAGATCAAGCCACCGCCACCGCACGTGCGCCCAGCATTGCGTATCAAGAACCCGGAGTCGTTGCTCCCGCTGCCAGAAGACGACTATAGAGAAGACCGCAACGCGCCACGCACGCCAGCGAACGTCAGAGGAACGCGGTCTGATTTGCACAGAGTAGCGGGTGTTTCTGCCATTCCACGAATAGGCGATATTGACGTCGGAAGAGAACACTCGTGCGTTCTTCGCCGCCCACCAAGACGCTCCAGCAGTGTCGTATTACGTGAACCAGCCGGACTCTCACGGGTTCACGCCTCTGATGACGTCGGTGTGCCTGGCGAATACGGTGGCGGCGTTGAATATCACCAAACTACTGGTCGAAAAGGTGGGTGTTTTGGGAGTGGCATGAGGAGCAGGGAGCCGAGATCCCGACGAAGGATCGTGAGGGCAACACCGCGTTCATGTGGGCAGCCATTGTGGGAAACCCGGGTATTTCTGCCATTCCGGAAAGAGTCACGAATAGAGATCGTGCGTTACCTGCTCGAAAAGGGCGCGTTTGTGGACGAGACGAACAAGGAGGGAAACACGGCGTTGCATTTGGCGATCTTGGAGGGAAGGGAGTCGTGCGTGCAAATTCTCCTCGAAGAAGCCAACGCTAACCTGTTCCTGAAAAACGACCAATTCTTCACTCCACTGACGCTCCTGAATTCGGACCTTTGTCGTCGGTTTTCGTTATCCGTTTCATCGACAGACTTTTCCCCCGAAGTGAAGATGAAACTCCGGCAGCTGTTCTACGCGCGCCACCCCTCCTTCAAAACCATCGTGATCCACCACCCAGACTGCAACCTGCACATCCCACGCCTCACGGGCAGTCAAGGCTCCAACCCGTGGGAGGCGCCGCCGCGCATCGATGCGATCCTGAAGGAACTGCACGAACAGTTCCCCGAGTGGGAGGTGGCCTACGACACCAACTTCCCGCCCGCGAGCACCAGCGCGATTCTGCGCGTGCACTCGGAGCGGTACGTGAACCTGCTGAAGCACCTGAACGAGGAGGTGGAGTTGTCAAACTGCGTTGACCCGTAGTTGGCGAAGGACCAGAGCGTGGCGTTCACACCGCACGTGCAACAGGGATTCGGCTGTCCTGCGGACCGGATTAAGGACGAGGGCATTTGCGACACCTCGTTTTCAAAGGTACGTGGTGTGAAATGGTTGTGACCCCACAGGGCTCGTTGCAGGCAGCCACGCGCGCGGCGGGCGGCGCCATCTACGGCGTGGACAAGGGTGGTTTCACTGCGGGAGTTTCATCGGTAGTCATTTCGGGAGAATATCAGAACGCGTTCGTGTGTGTCCGACCGCCCGGACACCACGCGGGCATCGACGGCTTGCTGACGACAGCGTCATCGTGCGGATTCTGCATTTACAACAATGTGATGATTGCCGCGATGCACGCGCTGGAAACCTACCCGGACAAAATCAAGAAGATTGCCGTGGTCGATATCGGTTCGATTTTTGGAGTTGCATGAAGAGAAGATATTCACCACGGAAACGGCACGGAGCAGATTCTGCGCAAATACAACCACCCGGAAAAGGTCCTATTTTGGTCATCGCACATCTTCTTCCAAGTGCGTGTTGCGCGAGGAGAATGAGCCGTAGGATCCGCATCATGAGTACGAGTTCTACCCCGGGACGGGCAAGGAGGACTTCTGCAACACCAACATATTCAACCAGCCGCTGCAGCCACTGTGGGAGACGGAACAGTGAGTGTGGTGGCGGAGGGTGACGTGTAGCAGTCGCAAGCACGAGGGCGAGAGCGGGCGCGCGCTGTTCCGGAAGGTGATCACCACGCGTCTGTTGCCACTGTTACGATCCTTCACACCTGACCTGATCATCGTGTCTTCGGGTAGGTGTGCGTGGTGGGGGTGAGACTCAGGGTTCGATGGAGGTTACAGGGACGTGGGAAACTACCGCCACGTGCCGACGGTGCAGATTGGGATGGATTTGAAGATCGAGGACTATGAGTGGGCCCTATTCAAGATCAACGAAATGGCACAAATATGCTGCGATGGCCGTATTGTTTCAATGCTGGAGGGAGGTTACGGCTCCTACGAAAAGGACAAGGCGAGCGGCGAAGTGGTTCTGGGACGGTACCCATTGACCCAATTGTTTATAATCAGGACATCCCTCGCCAAGAACGTGGCCGGTCACATGCACGGGTTGTTGGGTGAAACTCCCGCGAGTCCAGCACCGCATAAGAAAACGCCTTCCCCGAATGGCGCGTACTGTGGGTGCGGTCAGGTGCGCGATGAAGAGATGATTGAGTGTGCCGTGGGGCGGAAGTGTGGCGGTTGGGTGCACTTCTCTTGCGCTGGCGTCGACTTCGAGAACTACAAAGAGGACGAGAAGGAGCCCTTCATTTGTAGGTGGTGTCGTGCGGAGGGCGTTTCGCTGAACGACACCAAGAAGGAGAAGAAGGAAGGGAGCAAGTCGCCCACGCGGAAGCCGCGCGTGAAGAAGGAGGGTGAGTGAGAAGTGTGGGTGTGACGGCGTAGCGGACGGCTCGTATTATGGCGGGTATCGTCGCGATGCCTCAGATGAGGAGTCGGAGAACCACCGTCCGGTGCGTAAGCGAGGTAGGTGTGGGGAGAAGGCGTGAGGCGTAGCGCGTTACTCTGGGTATGGGAGCTCGAGTCGAGACAATCTCCTTCTCGACGAAGACTATAAACAGTGAGATGTTTGTTAACAAACGTGGGAATCTGAGATTGGGAGTTGTAAACAGGCACGGAAACCGGAAACAGTAAGTTGTTAACAGACATGAGAACTTGAAACGGTGAGTTGTAAACAGTCACGAAAACCTGAAACGAGTTACAAACAAATACGAAAACCTGAAACTACACTAGCGAGGTACTTGTGACTCACCACCTGCTCCATTGTCCACCTCGCACTCACCTCCTTGTTGATCATTCCCTACGACTCATTGAGAGACAGAACACTGACGCTCAGAATGACGCGCAGATGCGGTGAGATTCTGCAGCACGGCGGAATCTTCCCCTCACGAATGGTACAGTAAAACTCGGATGGTTTGGGGAAGGGAGGTGGAGAAGCCTACGATGATGAGAGAAGGAAAACGCGAACGAGTTCGAGCGCAGTGGCGCCGAGCGCGAAGACGTCTGCCTTCATCGCCGTAGCTGAGGTGATGATTTCGCTGGAGAGGGTTAATGCATGATCGTGATTGGAAGTGAGCATAACAATGATCAGACAACACCACCTACCCCGGCAAATACCGCGCATCGCCCTCATTCACAATCTCATCCTTCACGCGACACGACTACACCTCACACGCCTTGCACACTTCCCACCAACCCGAAATCACTCAGCTTGAAACTCCAACCGTCTTTACGCACGATCAGAATGTTATCCGGTTTCACGTCCATGTGCGCGTAACCGCGGTTATGCAGCCACAGCAGCGCGCTGCCGATCTGCGCCAGAAGCACCTTGATGTCCTCCTCGTTCATGGGATGCTACAAATCAGGAGGATTTCTGGAGTGCCACCAGCGCCGCGTAAGAGGTCACATTCCCGTAGAACCCGTACTCTAGCTGAATGTAGAACGTGCTGTCCTCCACCCAGCTGCCGAAGTAGCGAATAATGTGTGGTGCGTCGGCTAATCGTCAATGCCGCCAATTCAGACCACTCATGACGCTGAGCAGTCGAACCTCCTTCTTCACTCTCCTTCTCCGCGTTAGACAATACATTAACACTTACAGAACGCTCGATTTCCTTTCCGTGTTGTCATCCAGAGAGATCTGCTTGACAGCGTAGTAGCACCCGTCGATGCGATGTTTGCACAGGGTCACGACGGACGACACGCCCTTTCCGAGAAACTAGAGGGAATCAGCACATCGCACTCCCCACCTCCAATTCCTTGAAATCGTTCTGGTATCGGGATATGTGGTTCAAGTCGAATACAACGAAGTCGCGCTTCTTCAGAAGAGCGTTCAGCTCGGTTTCCTTTTCCGGAGGAAGAACCAAATAGGGATTCGGATCGGGCGTGGGCAGTGTAGCCGAAGCAAAGGGCTGGGTTTGCTGCTGCGATGGGAACAGACACTGCTTCTTCATGTCGCTCTGCGAAACGTCTGCGATGAGTCGGTTCGGAATGCCCTACCATATCCAGCCTTCCTCATGAAGAAGGAGCGCGAACTGGAAGTGCGCGGCTTCTGAGGTGTCTCTCCAAAGACGCCGCAAGTGTCCACAGAGTCTTTGCCGGACTCAAAGAGCTGGGACGGCACTTCCTCCGTGAACTATGCATCAAAAGGTGACGAAAAGCCTGACACCCGGAGTGCAAAAGTCGTTCTGCGTTAGAATGTGGATATCCAGCGACTTTTCGATTCCGCTGTCGTTGTTCAGAGTCTGCGTCCTTTGCGAGGAATCCGGGTACTGACTCAACTGACTGCTGAACGCCAGCTTCCTGGTGTCACTTCCGAAGAGACCGTTTTCGCGGTCACCTTCTTCCATGAAATGGTTTCGTTGCCAACGCAAAATGAAGGGAAGTGGGATCCCACTTCTTTGGTGTTGAGGAAGAGGACGCGCATTGAAACGAATGTCGATTGAGCTTTCTCCGTGCGAATCGAATAGCGACTCCTCCGTGCGGGTCAATATTACGATAGGTGAGGTGTTGCTGCGTTGTGTGATGAGCAGGACTGGACATGAAGGAAGGCTTGAATCGACTGATTTCGAGTTTCAACGACAGTCTGAAGCGTGTGCAGCACGAACTGAACCGTCATTTGAAGAGGTGTGTTGTTTTCGTCCCCGTTTCAACTAGATTGCTTATCCCGTTGGTCTCCGTCGAGTTGGTAATTTACGTCGCGATTATCTTGGTCGTGTACTTCTTCTGCTTGAAGGAGCAGCGGAACAACTCCTCCCTGCTCACCATCGAGATATTCGTGCTGATCCCCATTATTTTCGTCTACTGCGATTGGAAGCTGTGCGAGGAGCTGTTTGACAGCAGGAAGAACCTCTTACGCTTCCAGGCGATTCTCGAACGCATCCAGTACGCATGCGAGCTTGCTTTCATGTAGGAAATTGAGCAAGGACGAGCCGAATTGGGACGATCTTCTCGTGGAGTTCGAGGAGGGAGAAGTGACCTACGTTTTCCTGTACCGCGACCACCGTTGGCAGCGATGGCCAGTGTAGTGTTTGTGTTGCTGCGTGAGAGATAGACTTCTTCTCGTGAAGGACGACGTGTTCAGCTTTTCTTCTCTTTTTGACGAGGGGAGTCTTCTGAACCTGAAGTGCATGCCGCTGGAGGAAACGAAGAGCAATGCGAGTATTGCCGGAATGAACAATCTCTACATTGTCACGGAAACGCCCATCGTGGCATTTATCAACAATGCCTTCCATTTGCAGGAAGCGGGAGGCAATCATGATTGCACCCGATTCTGGAAGCGCGTGAACCGGTGGATCCACGCGGACTTGTCTTCGCAGGAGACGTCGAGCGGATCGTCGGACGACGCGAGCAGTGTGAATTCCCGAATTCTCAACTATTCCGTATACCACCGCGTGTACAAGTATTCGTACTTTCTGTGCACCTGCATGACGTGGTTTGTGGTGGTGGTGGTGCTGCTCCTGAATTTGACGTCATTTCAGTTCTCGGATTTGCGACTTCTTTTGGTCACCTTCTTCATCTGCCCGCTCGCTGTGGCCATTTTGGAGTCGGTGTACGAGGGCATTTACGTGATCCATCTGGTGGGGTACTGGTATTACATCAGGGTGGCATCGGAGATGCGATGTGATGATTAGAGGAACAAGAAGCTGGGAGTGCCCCATTTCAACGAGATCTGGAAGTGCTTCCGCACGGCGAGCAACAACCCTCTCGACTTGTGTGCATGCGCGATCATCATCATCACTAGCATTCCGACGGTTCCGCTGCTCTCGCTTCCGCACTGCACCAACTTCAACATCCTCAGCAAGAACGTGGTGTGCCGCGACTACCCGTTCGTGTCCAGCGTGTACTGCGTGTCGAAGGACGAACAGAAGAGTGATCCAGCCGTCTCTTGATAATCAACAGAACCACTGATCACGCTCTCCTCCTTCGCCGCGTCGCCCAGCCACAAGCACCGCCCATTCCACCTGAAGCAGTTGTCTCTGTACAGCTCGAAGGGCCATTGCCAGTTTTACGACAAGAATTGGAAGGAGAATCTGAACGTGCTGAAACCGACGGGATTTCTGACGCTGGTGATGAGTCGCAACAGTAAGGGTGCATTTGTTCAGCAGGGTCCCTGAGGATTAGGGCTCCGACAGGGAGTTTCGTGCGACGACATTCAAGCCCAACTCCGCGAGTACACGTCGAATCTCACCAACAACTTCTACCGCGAGGTGGAATTTGGGGGGCCACAATGATCGCTAGACCTTCTACGAAATCGCGGACGCGGTCGGGTTCTTCAACGACGACCTGTCTGCGGAGGCGATTGAGGGCACGATCAACGTGATTCGGGAGAACCGACAACAGCCGCTGGAACACCTGACGTCGCAGGAGCACGAGATGTCCAGTGTGACGCTGCGGTACAAAATGGGGGGTCGCCACTTCAGCGAGGTGTACATGTTCTTGATGGAGAGCGGGAGGAACACGCTGAACGTTCTCTTCTTCGGCGATGTGGTAATGATGCATTCACGTCATTCACGGAATAGGGAACCTTGCTTCCGTATTTGTCATCCGTGTGGACGGGACATCACTTGAAACCACTCACCGAGGAGTTGAGGGAGGAGATTCGCAATGTCGAGACCAAGAACCGGCAGCAGTTTATCCCCGTGTTTCTGGCGGGACACAATTCGATTGTGTTTTCGGCAGACGCGCTTCCTCCATCGGTGGAGGCGGACTTGGCGAAACTCAAAAACGGGGGTATTTTCGTCACCTCCAAAGACGGCGAGATTTCGGAGGTATTTCTGTCACGCCTCTCTCACGCCCAGACCGTGCGCTTCCTCCTAAAGGACTCGAACTTCTTGTCGCTGGTGGCGGTGGACGACTCGATCAAGGTGTGGATTCCGCCGTGCGCTGAGGCGTAGGAGAACTTGCCGGACACGATCGACAAGATGTCGCAGCTGGGCGTGCGGTACGTGTACTACAGTCCGTACAACTACAACCACTCGCGGAAGCTGGCGGCGCGCATGGGACTGGAGACGGGCTGGAACACGGCGGTGTCGCTGGCGGACGAACGCGAAGGTGGGTGTGGTGGCGGTGAGTGACGGCAGAGGAGCGCCTGCAGTGGGAGGCCTTCGCCCAGCTGCCGCACGGCGTGGCGCAGATCCGCGACCGGCTGGTGACGCAGGACAACATCCCGCTGCTGGTGCACCTGTTCACACACGCGTAAGAGCGGAGAGGAGCGTGAAGGGTAGGACGGACAAGAGTGTGGTGGAGATGCTGGACATCATGACGGAGTGGGGCGAGGGCGTGATCGCGCTCAGCAACAGCAGCTATCGCATGATCGAACCCGTGTTGGCGAAAGTGGGGCTTTTTGTGGAGTGTGAGAAATAGTCCCGATTTTTGATAACGATGCACCAGTTCAACTCATTCCGGCTGGCGCAGGACAGCGAGTTGGTCAGCGAAGATGTGCCGGGTGGAGGTGGACAGCGTGCGTGACGTGTAGAGAAGGAGACGCCGAACGAGGGCGTTTCGTCGAAGAATAAACTAAGCAAGGATAACAACCACTTCTACCTGGCGACGAACCAGAACAAGGAGATCTTCCATATCAACGAATTGTTGTTGTCACATGGGGGTGTGTGCGAATTCGGGGCCTTATGGGTAGCGACGCTCCATTTCGACAACCACACGGACCTGTCGATCTTTCCCGCCTTCTTCAACGAGTGCAAGCGCGTCGCCAACAACATGGACAACATTCTGCTGGTGGGCGTTTCGCTGGTGTACGCACTGAACACGTGCGTCATTTTCAATTGGCTGATCGATTTCCCTCCCTTGCTGGAGAGTGAGGATTCCCGCGGGGAGTCACGTGTAGCGGCGACGTTCTATCTGCTCCTCTTTATCGTCATTCCTGTTTTCTCCTCGTTTTTGTTCACGTCGGAACCGGCGCTGAACGAGAGTGGATTGTTTGAATTGCTCCCGTGGAAGCCGCTGAGTCGCGTAAGGCATCCCACACGTCGTCAGCGCTAGGGAGAACAACTCAAGGTGCCTTCCGTGTTTGGCGTTCGCGTGGCGTTGCGGATCGCGATCATGATTGTGTTGCTGGTTTCTCTGGAGATTCTGTTCTGGGTGCCGGGCGTGCGGCGGTTCTCTCCGTTCAAAACCATCTCCTTGTTCGGGTTTTACAACAATCAGGAGGTGAGCGAACCGGAACGAAATTACAGTGTAGCTGAAGATGTGGCTCAACGACAACTACGAGACGAAGCGCGCCCTTCAGTTCGGCAGCAATCTGCTGATTACCCTGGTGATGGAGGTGATGAGCGCGCTGCTGTGCCTGATGCTGGTGAATCGGAACGGCACCCTTCTGGAGAACGTGAAACAGAAGGCGGGGAAGACGCTGGCGTTCTGCTTCCTGGGCGTGTTTGCGGTGACGGTTGTTGTGTCACGTTCCCCTCACAGATAGGCTGTTTGCGGCGAACTGATTAGCTACGCGCGTTTTGGTCAGGAACTCGTTGGAATCTGCAATGGGTGGGTCTGGCCTCTGATCCTTGTGATGTGCACCGTGCTCGTGGCGGTGGACACGGTTTGGATGAAGAAGGAGACGTACTTGACGAAGGAGACCAACCAGATCTACCGCTGGAACTTCGATACGCGTCTGGGTATGTGGTCTCCAACATAGTCTTTTCTGCTGTTTGTTTTGAACGTGAGAAGAGGTGTGAGATCAGAGAAAAGGGACAGAAAGAGGAGAGAGAATGGACAAGGGAGTGGATTCCTTTACGGAAGGGGACACAGATAACGAGGGAGACACGGATAAGCAGTATGCCTTCCTCCTGTCTGCGATTGAAAAGGGTGACTTGCATGACGTAGTTTTATAGTCCACTGCATTTATCAGAATAGCTACAAAAGAAAATGAATACGGACGGCAGCAAAGGATCCGAGTTCCGCGTTCGCGGTATTCCGTTGCTCCAATACGTATTTCGTTTTCCGCTGCTGTTAATCCCTAGGCGATTACGTCAAACAAATATGAGATTGTTCGCTATTTCTTAGAATCGGGTTCAAACGTGAGTTGCACGAATTTCAAGAAACAGACGTGCATCATCGTTGCATCCATCGTGGGCAACGTGAATATTCGTACCGTCTCCGCTTTCCTCTTACCTCCAGTGAACTTGCTGCTGAAGCATGGAGCGAAGATCGAGGATCGCGACTCGAAGGGACTCACATCCGTTCACTACGCCGCACTGAACGGGAAGATCAACGTGCTTTCCTTCCTGACATCGAGGGGAGCGAAGCTGGACGTGCGCGACAACAAGGGAGAGACGCCGCTGATGGCTGCTGCAGAGGAGAACCAGCTGATCGTGGGCGTCGCGTGTTATCATTCCCAGTAGGCATTTCAGTGGCTGCTCAACCACCACTCTCGCATCCTGGACCAGGACAGTCGCGGGCGGACCGTGTTGCACTGGGCCGCCTCGCACGGCTCGTACGAGGTGACGGAATTCATCCTGAACTCGAAGTACGGTCCGCAGCTGGTGCGCACGGTGGACTTCGCGGTGCAGACGCCGCTGGACGTGGGGAGTGGAGTGGAGAGTGACGATTAGGTGATCATCGAATTACTGTCGCACTCCACCGGCGTGGAGAGGAAACGACTGGAGCGCGTGCAGACGCTCCTGGATAGCTTTCTGTTCCACCGCATTCTGTACGAGATGAAGGATGTGGTCAATCATTACCTGGCCTTCACGTTCATTCCACTTTTGGGGCTTCTGGGCATCGTTGTAATGGGGCAATTCCTGTTCACCAGCTCCGCCGTCCCGGCATTGACATCGGAGCTCTTCCTCGGTCTGACGCTGATCGTGCTGGCATTGTGGATCTATTTGTGCGCCTCTGACCCTGGCTACGTCGTGGACCACAAGGGTCATTTTCAGAACATCGGCGTGACGAATGTCGATTTGCACAAACGGTACGAGATGATCATGAGCGGCGAGCATTTCATGCAGAACGCGGTGTGCGCGACGTGCGAGATCGAGCGGCCGGACCGGTGCAAGCATTGCACGAAGTGTGGTGTGTGCGTGATGCGCATGGACCATCACTGTGGGTGTGGGGCGACGGAGTGAGGCGTAGGTCGTTGGATTAACAACTGTGTCGGGTTGAAAAAGTGTCGGTTGGGGTGATTGTTGATGTGTAGTCATCGTGTGTTTTATGTGTTTTTGACGCTGTGCATTGCTCTTGTATCCTTTTCGTTTTATGTTTTGTACCTCCTCTACGCGGGTGGGTCGATGATCGTGATGCTGATCTCTAGCGAACGCGATCCACTGTCGCGACAAGGAGCACTGCGTGGTGGATAGCGTGCTGTTCGTGGTTTTCTTTGCGAACATGGCATGGATGGGATCGTACTGCCTCTACCTGTGGATCCTCCAGACGCGCCAGATCAGCAAGAACATCACGACGAACGAGTCGATCAACTGGAGGCATTATCCCTACTTGCTCGATGAGGTGGATGACGGCGGGTGTGATCATGCGTAGAACCGCCGTTTTCGGAATCCGTATGACAGGGGTTTCTTTCGGAATTGGCTCGAGTTTTGGGGACTTGCGAAGAATGATGGGTATGGTGTGCTCCGGACGGAGGAGGTGTGTTTGTGTTTGTTTTTGAAGTGCTGTTTGAGTTGTTTTGTGAGGGGGTTTTCTTCAGTTCTTTCTGAAGACCTCTCTGAAGACCTCTCTGAAGACCTCTCTGAAGACCTCTCTGAAGAACTACACCAACGCACCACCCTCCAAATCGAAAGAACTGGAAACTGAATGAAACTCCCACCTCAATGAGAGACAGTTATTCGCCGAATCCTTGCACATTCCTCTCGTTTCAAATGAACGTCGTCGTAATGCAGCCTCCACCCGCCGTTAGCGAAGAAGACGCCAAGAAAGAACAATTCAGGAAGCTGTACAAGAAATCGCTGAATATCACTGAATACCTGTCACAGGGAGAAATGGGGTTTGTAAATAGCAATAAGAATCTTTAGTAGGCTGTGCCGTGTGGAATTGACGCGTGTAGTAAGGATATCGTCGAGGAAGTGGATGCAGGACATAAGGCATCGAAGGGTGTTCGTAGGAAATGAACGAAGAGTTGATTATGCGCAGGGAAGAGTACTTCAGATGGCACTTCGCGAGGGAGCGCTCCGAATGCGGCGCAAGGCAGCGCGCAGTTAAAGGTGCCGTATGTGAATCCCCTCGGAGCATCGAAGGGAGCGTACCGCATTAGCAAGGATCTGCTGTACATGGGCGATCTCCAGAACGGCAAACCCAACGGAGATGGCACTGTCGTTACGATCGCCACAAGATCGGTGGTGTACCAGGGCTCCTTCAAGGATGGCAGCTACGAAGGGAAGGGGAAGCTGTACCAGAATGGGTATTTGTACGAGGACGGCGTGTTCTCCAACGGACTGATTCGCGAAGGCGTCCGCTACGAAGCGAAGGGTTACGTGTATTCCGGGTTCTTCCACAACGACGTGTACGAGGGCCAGGGCCGCATCGTCCTTCCGTCGGGCTTCTTCATTCGCGGTGTGTTCTCGCACGGCTATCCGATCGAATCTGCGAACGACCCGTTCGAGGCGAGTTTCCCCTCGGCAAAGCAGCTGTCGCCGATCTGCTTTTCGGGCGAGCGTCAGAACGCGTTGTTCATGGACGACTGCATCGCGCTGGCGCAGTCGCACACCCAGTGGTACATTTTCTATTTCAACGGGGACGTGTTCATCGGCGACGTCAACGAGGGCGTGCTGGCGAACGGAATCATGTACAAGTACAACAAGACGTCGTTCCTGCCGATGGTGATTGGCAGCGGGAAGGTGCAGAACAAGTACAAGAAGCTGGCAATGAAGGTGGAGGGCAACTATAAGTCTTTCTCGCTCAGTTGGAGTGTTTGTGACAAAGAGACGAAGCATACACACGACCCTGACTTCTGATCGCCATTTCGTCGTTCACGGTCAGACTGAGTCCGTCTCTAATCACGTCCGTGGTGTCCTTCATCGAAGCCACTACGACTTATATTTCGACGTAACTCTTACCGATATCGAAGTAGTCACGGATAAAGAACAGGTACACCAGAGGCACCAGAATGCACAGCGAGCACGTCACGATGTAGCGGTACAGATTCGAGAAGTCCGTGTACGTGATGCCGTAGTACTGCGTCAGCTTGGAGGCCTATTTCGTCACTCAAATCGCCGACACCTACGATGGTTCCGCTGATCGTGCCGGCAATGTCGTTGAAGGTGAAGAAGGTGGCCCACATCGAACTCTCGTAGCCGACGGGGCAGGAGCGCGACACCATGATCAGCATGGGAATGAAGGCGAGCTGGCTGGCGAAGGCGTTGATGTCCATGATCACGATGGTCACCCAGAAGAGAACGTTCTTGTCGTCAAAGAGACCCGTGACGAAGTAGATTTGAAGCAGCGAGGTCAGACAGGAGGCGACCGCGGTCCAGACGATGATGACGGCGAGATCCTTACCAATGAGGAATCGGTTGTAGACGAAGGAGGCGATGAGAGAGAAGACGGAGGTGGAAATGTTGAGGAAGTTGTACTGCCAGGTCTGGACACTGACATTGATGGAGAGGTAGGTGTAGACGTTGGTGGCGGTGGAGGGCATGGCGGAGTGGATGAGGAGGAACAGAATCAGAGGGAACAGGGGGCGATACTTGGCGAAGACTCCATCGCCTCTCTTACCGCAGAAAATGAGATTCAGACCCTCGCGCAGAGTATCCATGAAGGACTAGAGGTGAACAGAGAGGGAAGCGGGAACGAGCTTGGTCACGCAGCGATCATTGACCTTGAGCGCGACGATGGCAGCGCAAATGTAGGGCACGCCAGCCAGCGCGAACACCCACTTGTAGGGGATATTAAACACGTCCTAGAGGTGAGATGGAACGAATGCGCGCACAAGCATCAGAATCAGCGAAATAATGGTTGCAGCAACGGTACCCGACGTCTTGGCGGCCATAGCGAGCGACTGGCCTCTGCCTTCGTCATCGGTCTCCTTATGGACGCGCTCCACGACGAGCGTATCGATCATGATCTGAGCACCGCACTGCGTCGTGTTCAGGATAATACCCATAATCAGCGCCGTCTTGTAGCCATGAACCACGAAAGGATAGGTCATGAAGACGATGGAGACAATGAAGGCATAGAAAACGAAGTAGGGAACACGACGGTGTTTCAGAATGGGGAGGGAGTCGGAGATGTAACCAAACACGAGCTAGGAATGAGGAGACGCAATGCGCACTCACTTTGAAACTCCACGGAATGTAGCAGATGGCGTAGTAGTTGTTCACTTGGTCATAGTCCAGCTTCTACACATAATCCGCGTTACGAGACAGAAACGATATCGCGCGTGAGCATGAGAGACAGCGCCGTCCACGGGAGGCCTTGGCCGAGCTGAACGAGGAAGTACAGCATAAAGATCCTTGGCTCCACGGAGCTCGTCCAGAACACATCAATGGGATTCTTCCAGGACATTTGGCTTGCTTTGAGAGCGTTTGATGAGGGAATCACTGCCCTTGCGAGAAATGAGAAACGCGCTCCGCCAATCAAATTCGACCGCCACCGTTTTGAACATGCCGCGTTTGATACAAGATGAAAGGAGCTGAGGATGAGTGTAGAATTCAAATGGGTTGCAATAGACGGGATTTGGAATCGTTTTACGAGAGAGAAAAGGGATGAGTGGAGATGCGTGTTGGTACTGCGACGTGCTGTGTTCTTTGCGTCGAAGATCGTAAACTGGGAGTGTTTGGATATAGGGTTCATCTGTCTTCTGTTCACGGATATGAGAAGGGAAAACGGACATGCGAATGGATTGGAATGAATAGACAGACTTCTCTTTGAAGGGACACGGATTCCCTCTCTCTTTGACAATCCACTGCTATTACAATCTACGACTCTCCACAAAGCGAAATACATAAGCCATTCACGCATCTTCGCCCCATCCATGCTTCGCCAATGGATCCCTTTCTGCCTCCTCAGCACTACGAAACTGTGCTATGGCATCAACCATCATTGAGTGTGCAAGCAAACAGTCTCCACTTGAAAAGTGCTGATCGCGCCTCCTCCTCACGGTTCAGATACAAATGCGTCCTTCTGGGCGATGCAGGATCCGGGAAGACGTCCGTAATCACCCGTTTCATGTATGACAGCTTTGATCCAGTCTACCAAGTATCGACGAGGATGGCGTGTGTAACTCACAGTCCACCATCGGAATCGATTTCCTGTCCAAAACGGTGACCTTCAAGGAGCGACCGATTCGACTCCAGCTGTGGGACACGGCGGGCCAGGAGTGATTGTGTTGCTTCGAGCTTACGCCTAGGCGGTTCCGAAGCCTCATTCCGAGTTACATCCGCGACTCTTCGGTGGCCATCATCGTATACGACATCACCAGCGAGTCGTCGTTTGCGAGCGTGAGACTGTGGTACGAGGACGTGAAGCAGCAGCGAGAGGACATCGCGGTGATCATCGTGGGGAATAAGACGGATTTGGATGCGGGACGGTACTACTTGCTGTGATGATGTGATGTGCAGTGTGGTTTCGACGGAGAGAGGACAGGGTTTGGCGAAGGAGCTGGGCAGCCTCTTCGTGGAAACGTCGGCGAAGAGCGGAGCCAACATCGATTCCATCTTCAGCCTGTTGTTGCCGAGTCTGCAGCGCGAGCCCCCGCATCTGTTGGATGATCGGCAGAAGTGTATGGAACAAAGAGGCGTACTCACGATAATAGACATCCGCGTAAACGTAGACATACCCGAAAAGAATAATAGCACCTCCTGTCTTTGTTTTACTGTTTGCTGAAAAACGGAATGTCCCGCTTAAACCCGGAGGAATAGAAGGAGCGACTGTATCGTTGTCTGGAGGGCTTTAACACATGCCGTCTTCTCCAATTCGACAAGAACTGGGTAATCGATTTCTCGCTAAGACCGGTGAGATTCATTAGCACCTCCTTCTCGCGTCGCGTAGCATACGGATAATCCATATGCTCGATCATGAATTGAGCGAGGACTTCCCTCACTTCGGCAGAGAAAAAACGAGACTTCTGTTTGCAATCAGCATCGCACGCGCTGGATTCACTCGGTCTCTCTTGGGGAACACTCTCCGTGTTTTCTGGGCTCAATGTTCCCGGTACAATATCAACTGAGCATGCATGGGTGTTAGGAATAGGACATGCATGTGATGGATTCGTAGCTGAATATGCGTTCGATGAGTGAGTAGCTGAAAAGGCATTCGATGAATGAGTAGCTGAAACTGCATTACCAACTGAAAAGGCATCACCAACCGAACACACACCACCAACTGAAACTGCATTACCAACTGAATAATACGAGGCCTCTGCCACCTTCTCTCGAGGACCATTACCGCATACAGCAAAAACGCCACAAGGAGCACCAATTCGGTCACAAAACGGACGGACAGCAACAGAAACTTCAACCCCTTCCACACGGGGGAGCAAAAACTGTCCGTCATCCACTTGCTTCGGATTCTCCCGGGAATCCTCGTCACGTGAGCTGCAATCACGAGACTCGTCGCTTAACGTCGACTGACTGTCCAACTGAAAGTCAGTGGTCGGAATCGCTGAGGGAAGAGAAAAGGAGCTCAGGCTATCTGGGAAAAGCGACGAACTCAGCTCGAAGTCGTCAAAGCAAACGCCGCTCTCGAAGCAAGACACCCTACCGAATGCGGGGATGGATGCGTAGCCGTCGGGAAGAAACTGGCTTCTTTCGTCAAGCAGTGCATCCTGCTGCATGGATTCGCTACAAATGGCAACTGACGGAGACTAATAGGTAACGAACGTCTCTTCCACAATTCGCCGATTCAACAAACAGCCGCTTTTATGCCAAACTGAGGACGATTTGCGACAGCTGGTCGTTGATGATGGGGGGAATGTGGATGTTGATGCTGCCCACGAAGAGCTCGTAGCTCTCGATGATGTCGCGATAGTGATTCATCTGCTGCATGATCCCGTTCTTCTCCTGCTCGTCCACGGAGATGTACTACACGTCACAGCCCCATCCAGCCCCCACAAGCTGACTCTTCAGCTGATTGAAGAAGTACATCAGACACGTGCACGACTTCAGGATCAGCTCGGGCAGCAGCTCGATCACGCAGCGCTCCACGCCCTCGCAGCGCTGCAGCGCGCGCTGGATCTCGAACGACGACTTGGAGTGAGGCAGGACCGAAATCCCCTCGATTTCGTTCAGCGCGGCGTCCATCTGCCCCAGCTCCACCTGGTACAGAATGTGCACCATCTGCACCAGCAGCAGCGCCGAGTTGTACGTGGCGGGCGTCACGTCCGTTTCGTCCACGCGGCTCAGGAACTGCAAGTAGTCCTCTGTGCGCTGCGCGATCGCCTCCTTGCCGGGCGTGTGCTCCAGGTAGGCGGCGGCGAGGCGCTGCGCGAGGAGGAGCAGCGCGTGCTCGTAGTTCTTGGAGAGCGTGAAGAGGTCGATCGCCTTCTGCCACTCGTTCTGGTTCTACGGGTGAGGCCAGCGCGGCGCGACCACGTTGAGCTGCACGGCGGCGTTCTTGACCACCTCCTCCACCTTCACCTCCGCCAGCTCGTCGAAGAAAGCCTTGGAGCGGTGTCCCGCGGGGAGCATCACGCCCACCAGCTCCTTCGTGGCGTAGCTCTGCAGCAGCAGTGCCTGCACGTCAGACCCCACTCCATCACTCACCTCGCACAGGTCGTTCTTGATGCCCGCCTCGCGCACCACGCCGATCAGCGCGCCCGCCACCAGGGGCTTCACGCTGGGGTTGCGGATCACGCGCAGCAGACAGGTGACGAACAGATTGTCCTCGCCGCCCAGCAGCCCGTAGTGGTAGAGCGCGGCGCTGAGCAGGAGCGCGGACACCACCTCGCCGTTCTTGAGCAGGTACAGCACGCTCTCGTCCCACTCGCCGATCACCAGCAGGTTCTGGATGTAGCTGAACGGCGTCGTGCCGCGCGGATCGAAGTGCTGGGGGCCGCACTCCTTGATGCGCTGCGCCAGGCCGGCGAGCGTGAAGTCGGGTCCCGTCTCGTTCAGCCGCGCGAAGCAGGTCTGGTTGACTACCCCTCACGCCCCGATTTCTGGAATACCGTAAACCACGAGCAGTTTGTGCCAGAGCCAGTCCTGGAGCGTGGCCAGCACCTCCTGCTGGGGAATGCAGATATCGCCCGTGTTCTGGTCGATCACGCTGTTCACCGCGTAGGGCGTTTCGTTGCTCAGCAGCGACAGCAGGAACAGTCTACGACTGATAACGTGGCGATTTCCGGACTTGTGCATGTCGCTACAGCCCGCGCCCGTCAGACGGTGGCACACGCCGCGCACGCGCGAGGTGACGGCAGCCAGATCGGGAACGGATTCCGCCGTGCCTCGGTGAAGCGTTCTAGACGTGAGGGGACGCTGTGGGACGCACTTGACAAAAATGGAGAGTAATTTGTACACGTCGTTGCCGACGCTGCCGCCGTGTCGGAGAATGTCGGCCTTGAAGAACTCGATGTCCTCGACGGCGCAGCCGCAGCGCAGCAGGTAGAAGAGGAGCATCCAGAGCGGGAGCCCCGAGGCGGAGTCGAGTTCGTACCCGTTCAGCTGAGCGTGAGGGAGAGAGGGAGGTAGTACGTCCTTGCCGTCGCACAGCACGCGGACGTACTCCTCGACGATGTCGCGCAGCGAGTCGGAGGGCAGGTCTGGGAGTGAGGTGGTGGGTGTGGGGGTACGCTGGATGGAGCGCGCGCGGATGATGCAGCGGCAGAGGAAGTCCGTGTACTCCTCGCTGAGGAACTGGATGGTGTTGAGTTGCGTGACGGGGTCGGAGGTGGCGCTGCGTTGAGTGACGGGATCGGAGGTGGCGTTGCGAGAAGATTCCGTGCTTCTACGGGGAAGGAGGGAGGGATTGGCGCACTTGGAGAAGGAGTTGGCCGTCTTCTTGTCCAGATTCAGCTCCTTCATGAACAGACGCCAGGAGAAGAGCTCGCCCGCGATCTACTTCATGATGCTCCGAACTCGCAACTACGTCCTGCTTGGAATTCACGAGAGCCTCGTAAATGATGGACGCCACACGAGGCGCCTTCTTCTCGCGAATCTGGGAGAAGATGTCCTGAATCGCCGACTCGAAGAGCACGAGACGTGAGAGATCGTCCTGCTGCTTCACGCCTACTTGTAAGCACGGAAAGGAGCGCACGCACTGGACATCACTGGAGGCGGCGCCAATTGCTGCGTAGAGAGCGGCAGGTTGTCTAGACCTCATTCGCACATCCAGCAAGCACTCGCAGACGGATTGGGGGCGTGGAGCACGGCCTGCTTTCCCTCGCTCTCCAAAATGGCCTCCTTCGCCACCATGAACTCGCTGTTCATCATCTTCCAAATGCGTTGCGTGCAGTAGTCGTCGAACAGCTTCTGGGAGGCGTTTAGCGTCTGCGCCACCGCATTGTCGTGGAACTGCTTAATGTGTCTATTCGATGACTGCTGACTACGATGAGTACCCGTCCACATCGTACTCGCTCACCACGTTGGCGTTGGAGATGACGAGCTTGGACTTGCCCTCCTCCAGCGTCTTCTTCAGTTTTGTCGTGTCGATGCCCTTATCGATCCAAAAGGAGTGTCTAATCCGTGATACAGCCCTAAAACGCGAACGCGGAGTCGTTTATATTTGTTTCTGGAGCCTTTTCGCCGAACTTGCTGTTTTGTGCCAGAGATTGGATGAGGGTCGTTGTTCGCTAGGCATGAGACGAGAATGGCGCCTGTACGTGCATGGAGTCCGTATCATGCTCAGCTATGTGCGAATTCAATAGCTGCGATTGCTGATACAGTCTTCGGATCTTTTCATCCATGGCTTAAGGAGTTTTTGGCGAGTCATTAAGCGGTTTGAGAGAGCGGTCTTTCTCGTTCCTTGCTTTGCTATCGCAGCTATTCAAATCGAGTCGTATCCAAGAGAGCGAATGGAAGAGGAAGTGAAATCAAACCAGGCGGAGACCGTAGGGTGTTCCTGCATTCTGGATGAGACGTAGGTGGGAAATGCGGGAGTTGTACAGGAGAATAGGGGAGTGGAGTCAAGTGCTGTGGAAATGGAGGTTGTGGGTAGGAAGAAATGGAATGGTTGTGACAAGCAGAGCAAAATGGAATGAGGGGTGGCACAGAGGGAGCTGAAACGATGGAACATGCTCCAGAGCCAGCAAAGACGTCACCTGACACGGATTTGAGCACGCTATGCGTGATGCAAAGTCAAGAGAACCGTGCACTTCGTAATGAGATCGAGCGCGTGTATCAGCGTTACTCTGACGTGCCGAATGGGGAGTTGCTTTACAATTAGTTGCGCGTGATGAAAATTGACGTGGAAGCCTTGAAGATGAGCACGGAGAAGGGGTTTTCGGGTGCCCTGTCTTCCTTATCGCAACAGGAAGCGTATTTCAACGTATTTGTACTCTTTCTGTTGGGGGCTTCATGAATAGAAGGGGAATGCGGAAGCATTTCAGAATCAGCTGTCCTCGCTTCAAGGAGCGTTAGAGACGTTGAAGGGGGATGTGGCGAAGCGAGGCAGCGTTGAATCTGTTGCAGCGGATGATTCGCTGGCTCACGAGCTTCAAATTGTGAAGATGGAGTTGGCGGCCACGAAGAACGAGTTGGCCAGTCGCAACGAGGAGTGCACGCAGTTGCAGTTGCGAAACAGTCTTCTCGAGGACGAAACCACCCGACTGTCGAATCTGTGGCGAATTGCTGTGTCTGTTACCATGTAGTCAGTCCCAGTCTGAGACCGCGGTTCAGGCCCAGAACGAGTCGCTCGTGAAGCAGAACCAGGCGCTGCAGGCACAGTTGAGCGCGCTGAAGGAGGAGAACCTTCAGCTTCTCAACACCCTTCACTCCCCTCCCAACGAAACTCCCGTTCATACGGACGAAACTCCCGAGGCACAGTTGATTCGCGTGACGAAGGAGCGCGACAATCTGTCGATGTGAGCGTGAGGCGAGTGAGTGAGCGTTAGTTACCTGTCGCACGTGCTGCGCGACCTGGAGGACAAGACGCCGCTGCTGCAGGAGCAGAAGCAGGCGCTGGTGGCGCTTCAGAACAACTACAAGGAGCTGTTGGTTCGTTGGAACCAGTTCGTGGAGGCGAAACTGCCGTCGGAGGAGTCGGAGGCGGTGTCGGTGTTGCACGCGGAGGTGTTGCGGTTGCGTGGCGAGTTGTGTGGGATGAGGGAGTGTGTGGAGGTGTTGCGCAAGCAGCGAGATGCCCTGCGTGCGCGTGTGTTGTTGAAGGGGGGTGTGAGTGGTGTGGATGTGAAGGAAGTGGATGTGAAGAATGTGAAGGAAGTGAATGTGAAGAATGTGAAGGAAGTGGATGTGAAGAATGTGAAGGAAGTGGATGTGAAGAATGTGAAGGAAGTGGATGTGAAGAACGTGAAGGAAATGAACGCCACGGAAGACGAAACGACGCGCAATCACGCGATGCGCCTCCAACACAAGGTGGACGAGCTGACGCGACAAATCGACACATCGGAGTCGCTGCGCCAGATCGAGCGAACGCGCTGCGCGGAGCTGCAACAGCAAGTAGCCAGTCTTCAGCGCGCGCTGGCAGAGCTGCAATTGCACTGCGACCAGGCACAGCTCGATCGTCTCTCCACGGAGGTCACGGTTGTCTCAACACGCGGGATTCACCGATAGAAACTCCAAACGCACTTCGATGAAACGGCCATCACATTGCTGGGAAGAATGGGCGAGGAGAACAAGCGCGTGGAAGCCAGCCTCACGCGAGGGTTGGAGGCGTTACACCAGCTGGAAGCGAAGCTCGTGTTCCACGAAACGCCTCTGCCCTCCCTTGAGGAGCCCTCTGTTGAGTGCCCCGTGTCGGTGACACTGTCCGAACACCTGGCCTCGCTGGTGTCGCAGAACAAGGACCTGGAGGAGACGATGCGCGAGATGGAGGAGGACGAGGACGAGATGACGCGCGATTTGGAGGTGAAGGAGAACCGCATCAAGACGCTGGAGGCGGAGTTGGAGACGGCGAAGAAGGAGAAGGAGGCGTTGCAGGAGAAGGAGCGAGCGTTGTTGAAGTGGAGCGAGGTGAGTGGAGCGACAGTGAAGGAGAACGGTGGTGGCGTGTAGGTGATGTGACGACTAGATGCCCTGAAGAAGGAGGTGGTGGCGTGGCGAACGAAGTGTGACACGTGTGAGCGACAGTGTGTGGAGAAGACGGCGCTGCTCGAGGGTGTGAACAAGGAGGTGAGCGCGTTGAAGGAGGTGGAGTTGTCGCATGTGTGTGAGGGGTAGTCCTTGTCGCGACTGGAGAGTGAGCGAGCTGCGTGGAGGCAGTGCGTGGAGGACGCGAAGACGAGTTCTTCCGACGTGACGGCGATGATTCAGCGTCTTCGTCTGACCTCTCTCACGGCGTATTGTCGGAGTGTGGGTGTGACGCGTGTGTGTGAGGACTAGATGGAGAAGACGGCGAAGATCGCTGCCACGCCCGTGCTGCCGCCTCTGCCCTCTCGTGAGGATTCGAGTGAGCAGGTGAAGGTGTGTTTGGAGGAGAGCAACACGGCGCTGCGCGAGTCGTTGTCGAAGTCGGAGAAGGTGATCGACGAGTTGCAACAGAGCGTGGAGGTGTTGAACCGCGACGTGGAGAAGGCGCGCGGCGAGTGTGGTGTGCTGAGGAAGGAGAACGAGGAGCTAAAGGGCGTGGTGGACAGGACTGTGCTGGAGATCCGGTCGATGAAGGAGGTGAACGAGCAGTTGAAGCAGGAGGTGGGCGTGCTGTCCGCTGAGAAGGCTGTTGCTGCTGAAGAGAAGAGTGCTTCTGTTGCTGAGGAGGTTGTTGTTGTTGTTGTTGCTGAGAAGAAGGTGGCTGTTGTTGAGGAGGAGACTCCGAACCGGACTGCGAGTGTTGTTGAAGAGAAGGCGGAGGGTGAAGCGTCATCAAAGGGAGGAGAGGCGATGGTTGGTGAAACGCAGCCCGTGGAGGTGGAGACAGCGACTGTGGAAGAAGTGACTCCTGCGGAAGTGGAAGAAACAACGCCCATGATAGTGGAGAAGGCGGAGACGGAAGAAAAGACAACTGCAACGGAAGTGGAAGTCACTCCTGTGGAAGAGGTGAAGCCTCCAACCGAAGAAAGCACTCCTCCAGTGGAAGTGCAAGAATCCATCGAAGCGAAACCAATAATGGAAGAGGCAACTCTAACTCAAGCGAAGGCAACAACTCAATCAGAGGCAACGCCAACTCAACCAATCACACCTCCAACTGAAAAGAAGTCAACGCCTCCACCCTCAACAAAAGGACGCAAATCGAAGAAGCGCCCGGCAGAAGGCGATGCCAATCCCATCGACAAGAAGGCGGAAACGCTCTCGCTCGCAAATCTGAAACTACGGATCCAGTACGCCTTCAAGAAGTGGAATCCAAAGTGGATGCGCAGACTGAAAGCGGTGAATGAAAAGCTCGACAAGATGGCAAAGACCCCAGAAGAAGGGTTCAAGGAAATGTGTGTAATGTAGTCGTCTATTGCTCCAGTGACGCGTAGATACAAGTGGAATGACGAGCAAATCCAAGAAATGAAGAAGATCAACTCGCAGAGCGATTACGAGGCGATGGTGCAGTCCTTGAGTACGAAGTATCGCTGTTTGTTGCAGAATACGATGGAGCACGGCGGAATCCGAAAACCCCAAATGTAGCCTCCTCTTCTATGACACCGAATCCGTCGTGGACTTGTTCAACACCCAAGAGATTGTTTCAAGCAATTCGTTGATTACAAAATGGTAAGTGGCTGTTCGGAGTGTGTCTATGTGTCGTGGTTGTCCATCGGAATCCAAGCTAATTGTCTTGTAGTCTGCCAACGGAAAGAAGGTGAATGGTGAATGCGGATATTCATAGGCGTAGAAATGGAATAAGGGAAAGGTGAGAGATACCGTGAACAACAAGGTGTACTTCGAGAAGGCCGATTACGACAAGCTCCTCGCTGAAGTGCCCAAGGTGAGGTTTGTTGTTGCAGCGATGAGACGCAGATGAAGCTCATTACCGTCTACGGTATTGTGGATCGTCTGAAGATCAACGGTTCCTGCGCTCGTGCCGGAATCCGCGAGCTTGTGAAGCAGGGCAAGATCGTGGAGGT
>ENA-UEQW01000826-UEQW01000826.1-human-gut-metagenome-genome-assembly--contig:-NODE-826-length-28069-cov-28.426801_pt1:7500-28069 | contig 28069 bp, 30 predicted proteins | sample MGYA00242947_ERZ507947 | MGnify/ENA primary metagenome ERZ507947 (study PRJEB26167, sample SAMN06115421) | human gut metagenome | host: Homo sapiens | place: China:Guizhou | collected... | reverse complement strand
CCCACTCCATATCCAAGGAGAAGCATCCACATTCTTCACTATAGCAAAGGAAGCATTACGTGACCATGGGAACGCAGGATTTCCTTGGCTTGAAAAGGGGAAACGGGGAAACGACGCAGAATCGAGCCGATTTCCGCACCACTGGATCCTTCACAAAAACGATAAACAAAGGACGCAGGATGTTGTCGCGACGGAGACAGGTTGAGGTCGACATCAGGGTTCTTATGCCATCCGCTGTCTCGTGAACGCATGTATTGCTTTGATGGATATACATCCAAGGGTCGTAGGCTCTCTTCACCAGCTTGCAGTGTGGACACGGTTGGTTGGAACTATATCTGCCAGGGAAGCCCAGGAAGAAGTTACCAGCGGGCATATCCGCGCACACCCGTGATGGCATACTTGATATGGTAAAGTATCCGCCCTTTCCTGACGGCGAAGCCCTCCCTGCCTCTCTCCTTCATGTACTGTAGCACTGTAGCCAGGATGTGATGAAAGTCTTGATTGGCCATCTTGTTCCCGGGGCTCGAATCCTTCGGCTCTATGTGGATCAGGGACAAGTCGTCCTTTACCCTGTAGTTGCGATTGATGTTTCCCCTTTGCCCTGACATCGTGGATCTTGTTGGATCTGTTGTCCTTCTTTCGTTCTGTCGTCGTCTTGCTTGGACTGCAGGAGAAGATGAAGAGGAAAAACGCGTCCAGCCCTCGCACCATATGCCGTCGCGCCATGTTCTCTGAAAGCAGCGAAGGCATATAGACCGAATTACTGTCAGTCGAGTTCGCGAAGACGAGACCCCATCCAGTGAAGCGGTGAACTGGAACAGAAGCCACTTCACGTCCTCGGCTCCGCTGACGATCTTCTTCACGTCTTTGTCTTCGGAAAGTTGCGAAGAGAAGTCGGACTGATACCCCTTTCTTCCCCGTATATTGCGGTTCAGCTTCCGCTCTGGCAAACGGGGAAGAAGCGGTACTTCCTGGAGTATTCACCCCGGTTGCGTCGGGATGACGTGAATGCTACTGTAGTACGCTTGAGTTGATAATTGTGTTTGTTGCAAACAAGATGATTCACTTGAACTATACCTGTCATATTGAGAATGGGAATCCAAACGTCTCAGTTCTATCCTTGTAATCACTCATCAACTCGATCTCCCCTCTTGAGAAACGAAAATGGAAACAAATCGGACCCTTCATGAATGAGACCATCTTAGAAATCCCATCGGGACAAGAACAGGTGCTCCATTAACAAACACAACTCTAATTGCGTTCATGTTCCTTACAGAGTCGCAGGAACACGTCATCCAGGGAGCTCTGACTCACGCTCCACTTTGTGATCACACCTTCGGTCTGAAGCCTTGTGATCTTGGTAAGAATCACACCCAGATCGACAGCATGCTACGCATCAATCCCAACTCCAATACCCACTCGATCCACCTTATACACAGACAAGTCCAGCTTCTTCTCCACAAACTCCAAGTGGTTATCGATCTGCGCCTTCACGTACGCCTCCTCGTCCTGAATCTCCGCGCAGAACCCGAACGACAGCAGGAAGCCCCTACCCCTCACCTCGCACTCCTTCTCTCACTTTCCGTACTTGTTCTTCAGGTGCACCTGGGAGCCGAAGCACTGCAGACCGTCACTCGTCAGAATCGAAATGCGCGAACACAACACGTCCGCCTCCTCCATCGAGTGCGTCGTCAACAGAATCGTCATCTGCGTCTGCATCCGCTTGATCGTACTCCAGATCTCACGGCGACTCTCGGGATCCAACCCAGTCTACTCCTCACGCCTCCGCCTCGCGCTCACTGTCGGCTCGTCCAGGAACACGATCTGCGGCTGACTCACCATCGACATCGCCAGCGACAGGCGACGCTTCTGCCCGCCGCTCAGCACCATCGCCTTCATGTTGAAGGCGTCGCGCTCCAGGCCCACCAGCTGCGCGGCGCTCTTCACCTTCATCAGCTCCTCCTCCTTCTTCACGCCGTGGAGACGCGCCACGAGCAAGAGATGCTCCTTCACCGTCAGGTTGTCGAAGAACACGTCGAACTGCGGCACCACGCCGATGAGGTGGCGGATCGCGTCGCGCTCGCTGCTCGTGTGACCGAAGATTTTGAACTCGCCGCTGTTGGCCGACAGGTTGCCCGACAGGATGTTGATCAGCGTCGTCTTGCCCGCGCCGTTGGGGCCCAGCAGTCCGAACACGTCGTTGCAGCGCACGCCGAAGGTGATGTCGTCGAACACGTGCTTGTACCCGTCGCCCTTGGGGAAGTACTTGGTGAGCGAGTTCACGGCGAGCGCGAAGCCGTTCAGCGACGTGGGCGTGATGGAGTCGTACTTGCACTTGATCACCTCTCGCTCCTTCATCACGTCGACGTCGCGCAGTTCGGTACCGTGCTCCTTCACGGTCTACAGCTCACAGAGCGCGTGCACGCCTACCCTGAGGAACGTGGAGTTCTTCATCAGCTGCTTCTGCTGTCTCTACACGTCACTCCCTCCGCCTTCTCGTACGCTGTCGATGATCTGGAGAAGGTTGTAGCGCAGGAAGAAGAGGAGATACGCGAGGGCGCCGTACACGACGGACGCCACCAGACCCACGACGCGACTGTTCGTGATGAAGGTTTGCGAGGTGCTCGACGCCACGAAGAAGGCGGTGAAGGAGCCGCAAATGCTACGCGTCAGACACGGCGAGAAAAACCACTAGTAGCCCGGAATAGCCGCCATCAGAATGGAAGTCGATCCCAGAGACGTGCTCGACACGGCGCCATAGCCGATCACGTTGACAGCAATGACGACGATCACAGCGAAGGTGCTGTGTGTGAGAGGCGAGACGAACACCCACCTGCTGTTGATGAGAATGGCGAGGAACAGGGTGCAGAGCGCCGTCTCGAGGGAGCCGATGAGGAGCGATAGAGCGATAGAGAGCAGCTTGGAGGTGCTGACGATGTTGGTGATGAAGATGATGAGAAGACAGATGACGGAGACGCCCACCATGAGGAGGGTGGAGAAGACGAAGAGAGCGAGACTGTACACGCCCGTGGTGACGTTGTTGAGGTAGAGAAGGCTGCGACAGCCGGACGCGTCGTCCTGAATGACTCGGTACACGATGATCACCGTGAACACGATCATATACACGGAGAGGCCCGTGACGATGATCGTCGATACGATTCCCTGCATGTTACTGTTGTACACGCGACTCTCGAAGCCCAGTCTCGAAGCCACTACACGTCAGACGAAACGCCCGACCCCACCGAATCCAGGCTTCGACGAGTGCATGCTGTGGTACGAGTTGTCGATCATTAGAATGACGTGCGGCGCCTGCTTGGTCGTGTACGAACGGACGATGGTGTATTGTTCCATGCGGTCCGATTCTACGCGTCAGTCCCAACACTCGCTGCCACTCGTCACGCAGACGCCGTCAATGTTGTTCGTGCTCGGAGCGTACATGCCGAGAGACACGTCCAGCTCCTTCTCCTCCGCCTTGTTCAGCACCAGCGCGAACTGCGACACGTACTGGTTGAGAAGCTGATGGCACACTTGCTTGTCGACGTTATGCGCGTCTCCGTTAAGACGCCACTCGTCCCTTCAAAAGGATATGAGAATCGGCTTGCCGTCCGCGGTGCCGTTCTGCGCGCCCAGCGACATCATGAACTCCTGCTGGCTCAGAAGAAGCGACTGGGGGTTCGCTGTGTGCGTGGCGTTCCAGAAGTCGGGAGGGGTCGCCGGCGTGGTGAAGTTCATCTGCGAAACCCAAGCGAGGTCTTCAAACTTCTTCGTCGCTCCACCGTCGCTGACCGCGACATTGAACGGACCAGGGTACGACGTGTCCGTCACCGTTCTGTCCAGATAGTAGACGGAGAGGAGAGGAATGTAGGGATAGTACGTGGACGAATAGAAGGCCTGTCTTGCGATGTAATCCCACGTCGGCATGTAGCCGTCATCGGGACAGGTGCCGTACACCAGATGGCTATGGGTGAGAGAGGAGAACGACGCGGCACCCGTCGGGACAGCGCGTGTAGATGTTGAAGCTGAACAGGCTGGTGAGGAGGATCACGCCGACCAGCAGCGCCGACAGCACGATCATGAAGATGTTTCGCTTCTTCTCCTTGAAGAACATGACGCTCTCCAGCCACAGCAGCGCCCCGAACACTCTGCCCTTATTCACCGGCACGATGGGCTTCGCCGCGTTCACCACGGGCAGCGTCTCCTGCGTTCTACGCGTTAAGTCACTCTTTCGTGACCACTCTTCCACCTGAGAAGCCATTTCCGACGGAGTGTGGTTCGACTCGGTGACTTCATACGGTTGCGTTGTCACAGGAATCGGCTTCGTTGTTTGTGACGCTTGCACAGGTACTTGCGCATACGCCTCCACAGACACTTGTACAGGTGCTTGTGCAGGTGCTTGAACAGCCGCCTCCGCATACACTTGCACAGGCGCCCCTTCCAACACGCCCTCAGGCTTCGTCGCCAGCGTCGCGATGGCCGCTTCGTTCTCGTTATCTGACGCCTCCGGCGAGGCGTTCGGCGACGCGCAGTGCTTGCAGTAGATGCCCTCCACCTCGAACGCCACGCCCTGCTTGTTGTAGAGCGTCACTACACGTCAGCTCCGCCTCCAACCGCCACCCGTCGCAGCCTCGCGGACGCCGCAAATCCTGCACATGTGAACCGCCTTCTTCTGCTCCTTCTGCTGCTGCATCGCCACCAGCTGGTCCGCGTTCTCCACGTCGCGGTTGATCTCGACCACGCGCATGAACACCTCGTCCAGCGACGACGGCGAGATCAGCCACTCCTTCACCGACGCGCACTTGCCGATGCGCACCAAGAAGGCGGGCAGGAGCGCCATGTCCTCGCGGTCGATGCCGAGGGACAGCGTGCTCATCGTCGAGGCGATGACGGCGGAGTTCTTCAGGAGATTCTAGACGTGAGAAACGCCAACGAAACGCACGTTCATCAGCGAAACCACCTCGTCGCTCGTGAAGCCGTCGTTCAGAATCACGTCCACCTTGTAGCCCTTGCCGTACGCCTGCTTCAGTCCGAACGCCGTGCCCACCGCGCGCAGGCGTCCCATGTACATAATGCCGATCGTGTCCGAGAGCGCGTCCGCCTCCTCCATCGAGTGCGTGGTGAGCACCACCGTGTGGTCCTTGCGCAGCGAGTCGAGCACGTCCCACACCTGGATCTTCGACACGGGGTCCATGCCGCTGGTGGGCTCGTCCAGAATGATGATGTTCGTTCCCTTCATGCACGCCAGCGCCACGGACAGCTTGCGCTTCATGCCGCCAGAGAAGGTGTTGGCTAGTCGTCAGCTCGCTCCCCCACAACTCACTGCTGCGGTCGATGTACGCCTGCATCTGGAAGACGTCCATCAGACGCTGCAGCTCGCTGGCCACGTGCTCCGTCGGGTAGCCCTTGAAGGCGCCGATCACGTTGAACATCTGGCGCGGCGTGAACTCGGGCCAGAAGTAGTCGAACTGGTTGCAGATGCCCGTGCGCTCCTGCACCTCGTAGCTCATCTTGGAAATGGAGTCGCCGTCGATAAAGATGTCGCCGTACGAGGGCGGGAACACGGCAGTGAGCAGGTTGATCGAGGTGGTTTTGCCGCCGCCGTTCTACGCGTGAGGCGACACAGGAAGCGCCACGGGTCCGAGCAGCGTGAAGATTTGGTTGGGCAGGATCTCCATCTTCAGCTCCTTCACCGCCGTGCAGCTGGGGAAGTTCTTCGTCACATACGAGAACACGATGCTGTGGTTCCGCTCCGACGTGATCTGGTCCGCGTCGCGCGTGTCCATGCCCCTACCGCTCACGCCAGGCAGTCGTGCGTACTCAACCTTGACAGCAGGCTTGTAGTGCCAGAAGCTGGAGGAGAGCCAGAAGCAGCAGGCCTTGTGACCCATGCTGCGGTAGGAGTAGTACCAGGCGAGGTAGAAGAAGAAGAGGAGCGAGACGGCGATGGCGGCGAAGTTGTACACAAAGCTAGGCTTCAGGCGCCACGCGGACATATACCCCCAATCCATGCTTATCGCGTAGTCCGTGGTCGGGACCTTCCTGTCCATATCCTCCCAACCGAAGGACCCCTTCATGGAGATGAAGTAGAAGATGATGGCGAGCGAGCGGTACGCCATGAAGCTGGGGTTGATAGCGTTGTAGAACTGGAGCACCAGCCCGAGCGAGCGCTGCGTGGGGAAGTTCGTGTTGGTGATCCAGCCGCGGAAGGATTGATAGCGGTTCAGCACGATGAGGAGGAGGATACCGACGGTGATGGCGACGCGCGAGGGACGAATCACGATGGTGCTAGAGATGAAGAGAGCGGCTGGCGCGTACAAGACGTAGATCTCCACCATCGTCATGCCCGCCAGGTAGCAGAAGAACCACAGTGTGGGGATCTAGCGGTGAGGCAACGGGCGAACGGCTACGCCGACAGCGGCGTCGGAGACGAAGGTGATGCGAAGCAGGCGACCGGAGATCTCGTAGACGAGCGCAGGGAAGATGGAAAAGACGATGTAGACGACGGCGAAGCTGATGATGTTGGCGGACTCGAGGAGCCCCATGGTGCGCAGGTAGTCGACCATGTGGTTCTTCTTCTCGCTGATCATCCGCATGGACAGGAAGACGAGGTAGATGCCGCCCACCGCGGGGACGATGAAGGCATGGATTTCGGCGGACTTCAGGAGACTAGGGATGATGCGACGATGGGAGCGACTCACGCGGACGAAGTGCTGGCCAGAGCGGAGTTGTAGAGAAGCTCGATCTTAACGGGCTTGGAGTCTGGAGGATGAGTCTGAGAGCAGAATCGTACCAGAAATGTCGTATGCGTTGATCGCGTTGCCGACGGCATGCAGCACCTCTGCTTCGTGAATGCGGTACGCGAACGGGTTTGCTGAGCTGTAGCCTTCATAGCAGGCGTCATACGTGGTGTTCGTATAGACGGAGTAGTGGATCAACTCATTCTCCGTGGAAAAGGCGACGGCAGCCACAACGTAACGGTCCGTCGAGTTATAGAACGGGTAGACAGTGCGCTCCATCTCCTCGTTCGTTTCTACGTCTCACCAACGGAAGCGAATAATACTGTAACCAACAATATCGTCGCCGAACGCAAGGCTATTCTGCTCAGCGACGATCTTCATAATGGAAGTGTAGGGCTCCACATCCGGTGAATAAACGAGCGTCTGGCACTCATTCCGACGCTCCTTCGGGGAAAAGACTAAACAATCGCTACAGATGAAGAGGGGAGCGATCTCTCACGAAGTCATCGACTTGCACTTGTGTAGCTTGGAGATGTCTCCAGCCTTCACGGAGGTGTTGACTCTCACATTGGCTCCGATTATGCTCAAAATGATGTTCATAAAACCTACGCGTGAGTACGCAGGAACGGCAACAAACAGGGAAGGAGAATCAGCGAGATCATGGCGACCTTCGAGTTGAGCAAGACATAATAGTTCTTCTTGGTCAGAGACCGCATCTGTCTCCCGAACCGCGTCCAATACGACGAATTCTTCATCGCGATGTGAAGGATTTGACTAGCATACGATCCGGTCCCTGTGGGAATAGGGCGCATAATGGAAACACTGTCCCGAAACGGACTCGGTTGAAAACAAACAGATCAAAACGCTCTCCTTCAATTTCCGTTGTGTCTCTCCATCGTGTTCACTCTCTGCAACTGGGAGGCCTTCTCCTCTTCCTCCTGCTTCTTCTTCTCTTCGCGCTGCTTTAGGTACTTCTTCGGGATGCCGTGACCCAGCTTGATCTCCTTGTGTCCAGGCTCCGACAGCTGCAGCATGAAGTGCATGAAGCGCTTCTGGTACACATCTACCGCTCATTCTCCACAGCCACTCCAAACTCGGGAACTGCACGGACACGCCCTTCGCGTCCTGGAACACGGACTTGATGGCCAGCTCGCCCAACTTTCTGGCATTGAAGCTAATCGTCACTCCCTCGACCCGCTCCCACCGAATCAGAATGTCGATCACGCCCATGTAGTAAATCTCCGTCTTGTCCTCGCTCAGCACGCCGCCGTAGTCCTTCTGCCAGAACGGCACATAGCGCCCGAACGGCTCAGGCTGTCTCGGCGGCAGCGGTCCCTCGATGTGGTGCACGCCCAGCAGCAGCGAGTAGTCGATGATGCCGCAGTCCGCCAGGAACTTGGAGTCCTTCTCCAGCTGCGTGGTGAAGAGCTGCGTGTTCTTCTCGTCGAGACGGATGCGCTGGTCCAGGTCCACGATATCCAGGTCCTTCAGCGCGTTGGTGATGTTGGCGCGCTTCGCGTCCGGAGTGCTACGCCTCACACGACCCTCCAGCGCCTACAACCGACCGTACCACGAGCCCTTGAGGTCGTAGCGGCGCTGGATCTTGAAGGGCGTCTCGAAGAGGTTGCCCATCACGACGAAATAGATCGATTTGCTCCCAATCTTGCTGTGCTTGCCGAAGCGGATCTGGTGCGCACCGAGGAAGCGAACCAGCATCGTGTCGGGGTTGGTCACGATGTGCGAGTAGTACCCCGCGAGGATCTTGCGGAAGAAGCGGTGTTCCGTGTGAGAGATCGTCTTCACCATGTACTTGCCGTCCGCCGAGTAGTAGAAGAAGGAGCCGGACTTGCCCTCGGAACACAGCTCGGAGAGCGTCGTCAGACTGCCCAGCATGATGTTGCCTACGCCTCACTTCCCCGCCTCGCCCGTACGCAGAATCTGTTGGGGTCCCACGGAGAGCATGTACTCCTCCGCCGAAATGCCCCACACCTCCCTCAGCTTGCGGAACACCATGGGCGCGTAATCGATGAAGCGACAGATGTCCTGCTTGCCGCTCTGTTCGCTGGCGCCGCGGTTCACGATCGTCATCTTCTCCTTCATCGTGTAGTCGTTCTGGCACAGCGGGCGGTTCGGCTCCATCATCACCTGACCCACCGCCTTGCGGATGCCCATCATGATATTCACCACCAGCTCCCAGTTGCGGTGCGTGAAGTGCACCGCCATGCCCTTGGCGTCGTTCACCTGGTGGGGCATGTGCTTGTTCTGCAGCGCCTCCTCCTCGTGGATGTCGTCGTCGCTGTCCGACTCCTCCAGCGCCGACAGCATCGTGTGCAGCGACTCCTGCTTGATCACCTGATCCATCGTCTCCGCCGTCACGCCAGGAAGCATCTGCTCCACCTGTTCTACGCCTCACACGCGCTCTCATCCCCCACCCCGCAACGCCACGGACTGACGCGGTCTCGACTCGGGGGCGGTTTGGTTCACCGTCAGGTTCTGCGTGGCGTCGGCCAGCATGTGCGACATCTCCTCGTTCTGCTGCACCAGCGACTCGCGGATGGTCGTCGGCATCGCGTGCGCCTGCTCGAACTCGCGACTGCGTCCCAGCGCCTCCTTGTCGACCTGTGTGTGAAGAGGAGAGAGAGACACGACGTTGTCCATGAACTTGCGGATGCGCGCCAGCACGCTGAACTGTTGTGTGACGGCGTGGCTGAGGAGCGAGGAGAGGCGATCCAGGTCGTCCTCCACGCTGCCGCGCAGCTTGATCTCCACGCTCGTGCTCGGGGCTTCTGCGGGCTGCTCGGGCTGGGGTTTGTTTTCCTCCTCGGTGGGTTTCTCTTCGCTTTCAGTGGGCTTGTCTTCTCCTTCAACGGGTTTCTCCTCGCTGTCAGTAGGCTTGTTCTCAACAGGCTTCTCCTCCTCAACAGGCTTCTCTTCTCCTTCAACAGGCTTCTCCTCTTCAACGCGCTTCTCTTCATCCTCTCTTCCACGCGCCGCCTGCTCCTTCTGGATGCGGAACTTCACTGCGTTGGTGATGGTGAGGATGCTGGACAAGGTGTTCAGAACCTCCGTCGCCTGCTGGCTCACCACCTACGCCTCAACCTCCACGCCCTCTCCCACGCTCAGGTTGTGATGCACGTAGAAGGGGAGGTGCGCCGTGAGGTCGTTCTTCGACCCGATGTCACGCTCGTTGCCGATGTGGTTCATCCACGTGGTGATATCTGAGTGTGAATCGCATCACGCACTCCAACTCCGGGAATTGCTCATGCACTGCTTGAACTCGTCCAACGTCACACGGTCGTTTCCGTCCTTATCCATCTCCTGGAACAGCTTCTATTCCTCACTTCATGCAACAGGAACCACCTCTGTCGTCTTCTTGTCCATCTCAACAGAACCAGCGCCAGAACCCGTAATGCTAGGAGTGAACACAGGGAGAGACAACAACTCGTCCACATAGTTGAGAATGCGCTGCGTTGACTGCATGATCAACTCAAATTCGGGAAGCGTGATGTACCCCTTTCCGTCGATATCGATGAGGCTGAAGGAGAACGCCTATTCGTCACCACACAGGATCTGACGAACCAGCTTCTCGTCGTTTGTTCCTCTCGTCAAGATATGAAGACCGCGAATGTACTCCTCGAAAGAGACGGCATTGTTCTTGCTCGTGTTGAAAGCATTGAACAGCAAATCGGTGAACGCCGTCTCGCTGACGAATCCAAGTAAACCGAGTGATTCGCGGAACTCGAAACTACGGGATTAGCAAAACCACGCAAGACAGCGCTACGGATTCAGATAATCCTTCCCCTTTGTGTAGGTGGAAAAGTGCTTAAAGAAGGTTTCCACCTCCTTCTCAGAAAATCCAGTTTCAGCCTAAACCATAATGACACGTCAAAGACGAGAACAGCAATAGCAACAAAGTCAACGGGCTTGGACATGTTGGATTCTCTCTCTAGTCAATCCAATGATCAAGGATTTGGCTAATCACAATTGCGGACATTGAAAAGAGGCAGAGATTCGGAGATTGCAGATTGCAGCGCTTCTTTGCTCATTCCGCTCCACTCCGATTTTGGAATCGTGGAAGGAGATCCAATTTCGGTTTCTTTCAAAACAAACAGAAAGCGCGTGTTTGGTCCATACAAAGGTGGGAAGTGGTGACACTCGCATTCACCGTGTAGTCTGTCATTCTCATGAGCGAAAGCGACTCCGATAACCTTCCTATCACTCAGTACTGCCTCTGTTCGCGTCTTTAGAGTAGAAGCAACATCGACGATGACGAGGATGCTTTCGAAACGGACGGTGATAACGGCTACGAATCAGATGATGATCTTACGCCTCTGGTGCTCGTTTGTGATACGGCCTTCCGTTCACGTTGTAGTCGAATGATAGTAGTGACGACAAGCCCATTTCAAAGTGAGAATCGCAAGGGAGTGTCACTTCCAGGGGGAAAGCAGACACAATCGCAAAGAAGGCGGTCGCAAAGAAGAGGAAAACGGCAAAGAAGAAGAAGGCTGCTTCGGATGAGGAGGACGAAATGGCGGACTTTATTGACGACGATGACGACGACGATGACGAGTAGACCAATCTGGGATGGATTAGCGGTAGGGATGCATTCACTGATGAGAAGCCGCGCAAACGAGCGAGTCGCAAGCGTGCTGCTCCCAGAGTGAAGAAGGAGAAAGCCTCGAAGGCAGTGAAGGAGGAAAAGGCGGCAGTATCCGCGAAGAAGGAGAAGACTGCCTCATCGGTGAAGGAAGAGAAGACCACGACATCGGTAAAGGAAGAAGCGTAGCAACACACTCCTCTCCTCACAGCCTAGTGACAGCACGTCTTCGACTACCGTGAAGCGCTCTTCCGTGAAGACCGTAGGACTCAAAGAATGAGATGATATGTTAGGAACCCTCGTCGAAGTGGACCCACAGCACAGCGACTCATCCATAGACGCGTCAAGGGAGTGTCGGAGGAGGTCGAAGCGCGCGTGGAGACCATCCTCACGAAGGCGAAGACGGCGGTGAAGAAGGCGAAGGTGCTCACCCCCGTGCAACTCCTCGACCGCGCCGTGCAGGCGTTCAAGTGGTGGGAGTACCAGCACAAGGACAACGACATCTACTGGCGCACGCTGCAGCACAACGGCGTGATCTTCCAGCCGCCGTACCAGCCCCACGGCGTGCCGCTGTACTACAACGGGAAGCCGGTGAAGCTGACGCCGGAGCAGGAGGAGATCGCGACACTGTACGCGATGGTGGGCGAGGACGCGATCCAGCTGCGCGAGGAGGAGAGCGCGAAGATTTTCAAGACCAACTTCTTCTCGTACTTCAAGGAGGAGATGGGCGCGGGCTCCGTCGTGAAGACGCTGGAGAAGTGCGACTTCAGCCACATTCGCCGCTACCTGGAGGAGAAGAAGAAGAACACGCAGAAGGCAACGGCGGAGGAGAAGCAGCAGCAGCAGCTGAAGATGGGCTATCTGATCATCGACGGAAACCTGCAGAAGACGGGCAACTTCCTGGTGGAGCCTCCATCGCTGTTCCGCGGACGCGGACTGCACCCCAAGATGGGTTCCGTGAAGGTGGCGTGTGAGGCGGTGATGTGAGCGTAGATGCGCGTGATCCCGGAGCAGGTGGAGATCAACGTGGACCCCGACATGGTGGTGCCTGCGTGCACGATGCCAGGACACAACTGGGAGACGCTGATCAAGAGGAACGACACCTCGTACTTCGCCCACTGGACGGACAACGTGCAGGGAATGGGCAAGTACGTCGGCGTGAACGGGACCTCGTTCCTGAAGGGCCAGCACGACATGGAGAAGTACGAGACGGCGCGGCGACTGAAGCAGTGCATCGAGACGATCCGAACCCAGGTGCTCAACGACCTCCACAGCAAGAGCATGCGTGAGCGGTTGTCGAGCTGAGCGCGGGTGACTCGTAGACAGCTCGCCACGGCGATTTGGATCATCGACAAGCTGGCGCTGAGAGTCGGCAACGAGAAGTCGGAGGTCGGCGTGTTGCGACGGCGTGACGCGTAGGAGGAGGCGGACACGGTGGGCTGCTGCAGCCTGCGCGTGGAGCACCTGTCGTTCGAGGACCCGTACATGCTGACGATGGACTTCTTGGCGAAGGACTCGATGCGCTACAACCAGACGATCAACGTGGAGGTGGAGAAGGAGAGTGAGGCGTAGCTGGCCAAGTACGAGGGCGGCAAGAAGGTGTTCAAGAACCTGAAGCTCTTCTGCGAGGAGAAGACGCCCGAGGAGGACGTGTTCAACTACCTGACGGTGCCTGCGACGGCGTGACGTGACGCGTAGACCTCGATGCTGAACGCGAAGCTGACCAGCTACATGCCCGGTCTGACGGCGAAGGTGTTCCGAACCTTCAACGCCTCCGTCACGCTGGAGAAGCAGCTCAAGGAGACGTACCCCGAGGGCACCTCCATGGAGGAGATGGTGGTTCAGTACAACGACGCCAACCGCCAGGTCGCCATTCTCTGCAACCACCAGCGCTCGCTGCCGAAGAACTGGGAGGAGAACACGGCGAAGAAGCAGGAGAAGTTGGACCTGATGAAGAGGCAGGTGGAGGAGCTGAAGAAGATGCTGGCGCGAGTGCGGAGGGGCGACGAGATCGAGCTGATGCCGGAGAAGTACCGCAGCGCCGTGGCGAAGCTGGAGATCCCCGAGGGCGCGAGCGAGGAGGTGGTGAAGGAGTTGAAACAGAAGCGACAGGCGGAGGTGAACGAGCGCGCCAAGTACACACACATGTTCAAGTCGCAGCCCAGCGAGGCGCAGGTGGAGAAGCGGCTAGAGAGCTACGAGGCGCGGTACAACTCGTTCGCGATCAAGCTGAAGGATCTGGTGGGAGTGGGGGAGCGCAGTAACGATTAGGACAACAACAAGCTGGTTGCTCTGGGAACGAGTAAGATCAACTACATGGACCCGCGCATTACGGTGGCGTGGTGCAAACGAGTGGGGCTGCGCGCTTTCGCGTGATGTGTAGAACGAGGTGCCTATTGAGAAGATTTTCACGACCGCTCTTCGAAATAAGCACAACTGGGCGATGTGCGTGCCCGAGAGCTATCGTTTTTGAGTGGAAGGGGGTTTGTTCGGAACAAAGGCAGGAAAGAGAATCTATTCCGAATCGGACTGACTCGGCAATCGACTGACCAACGCCCTAGGAATCACGGGGAACGCGCGCGGTTACCTCCCAATTGCCCCAATCCATTCGTTTTTGTCCTTTTCTGATTCAGCGTACATGTAAAACGATTCCTTCGTCGTCGATACTTCAATGGAGTGTCTACAACGCGATTACGACCACAACGCAAAGCGACTTCTTGTGCGTCTTGTCATCCGCACTTTTCACCGTCTGGCACTGGGAGAGATCGATCACGCCGTGCGGTGGCACCTATTCGTAACACACAAAACACAGTGCAACATTCACATTCTTTGCAAAATACAACTTGTCTCCTTTTAGGATGAAATACCGTCGTCTCCAGTCCTTGAGCCAAGTACCTAACCATGAGGCCACGGCGCTTTGCCGACTTCTCTTCGTCAAATAGCCAGAGAATTGCGCGTGGGACAAATCGACATTGACTATTTCCTTGGGCATTACCTGGGCGCAGAGAAATGTGAGCGTTTTGTCCAGTCGTGGACACCAATCTTGGGGATCCCATGTCTATTCTTCTTATCGATTTGGCAAAAAGAGTTTAGCCCATTTTCAGTTGTTACTCTAATGGATGACAAGAGCATTGAACCGTCTATGAATCAAGATATTTCCCTCGAAGAGTGGAGTTTCAAGTTGGATTTGATAACTAAAGTTGTCACGATGAACAGGGAATCGTTATTCCGTTCCTTTCGCCACTTTCCACACTCATTCTATTGTCTAACGAGTTGTGGCAGAGAAGTGATTATCGCGAACGAACTCGCCAATCTCAGCAAAGATGTGATTATTGAATTGAGCATGAGCCATATCATAGTTGTAAACGTAGAGAAAAAGGAACTGTTAAGAGTCGATGATGTCGATTTGAAAGAAGTGATACACAATGAGATTATTGACTTGAATGTGGAGGGAGATCGTTGGGAGGGGGATGTATTATGTAACAAGCCGTTTGGATGGGGCGTGCTATACGACAAGGACAACAACAAACGATATGAAGGGTTCCGGATCGGCGAAATGGATGTATGTTATGGTCGCAAGTACTATGCCGATATCGGAAGGATTGAGTATGAAGGAGAGCTGTGTGAGGGAAAGAGGTGGGGACGGGGTGTTCAGTACGATAGAAATGGCATGGTTGTGTTTGATGGACGGTGGCTAAACAACGAGCGTTTGATGGGGAGAACCGTTGTTACTCCGGAATGGGAGTTCTTCCACAACCATACTGAAGAGCTTGTCATAGTGGATGGCTGCTTCGACAGGGAGGATCGGTGGATCGTGCTAGACCTGCAAATTATGCCCAAGTTGCGGTCGTTGGAGATCGGGAATCATTGTTTTAAGTACACTCAAGAGCTGCGTATCGTAGGACTGAAGAGCTTGGAGAGAGTCGTCATCGGCGACGGGTCGTTCACCAAGAGAGAGAATCATCTTGACTATGATGTCGATTGCCAATTCCATTTGAAGGATTGTCCGAAGCTGAGAGAACTGAAGATTGGTGCCAAGTCCTTCGTTTCCTTCACTGAATGCGAAATCAACAACGTGGATGCATTGGAAGTGATCGAAATCGGAACTATAGAGAAAGAGAGTTGGAACTTCTATTGGGCGTCTTTCCAATTGCAGAGTGCTGAAAGGGGGAAGGTGTTATGACTAGACTTGCCTTCTCTAAAGCAACTGACGCTCGGAGAAGACTCATTCCACGAGTGCCGCCAGGCTGTGTTAGAGAGTGAGTGTTGTGGGTGTGGAGTGACGGACCAGACCTTCCCGAACTGACGTCCATATTGCTAGGCGCCTACGCGCTGTGTTTCATCGACCGAGAGGAGACGCAGTTAGTGTTGAGAAGTAGGAGATGGAAACATCATTGAAGGAAAGACTTGCCGAAACTCACCTCGCTCTGTTCCAGACTCGCTACGTTCAACAGGCCTCGTAGCGCCATTCTGGAAAGCACGTGTCTTGTTCTTCCTTCACGGATAGACCTGCCTTCTCTCACCACTGTTATCCTTCCCCACGCGTTTGACGCACTGTCGCATTGTCACGGCTCATGTGAGTGGTTGTTCTCCTGCTGAACTCAAGGCATCGGCGCCTTAGGCAACCACCCCGTTCTGTCACCAACGCTCCCCGACCACAATGTGTCGAGCATGGACGATATCCACGCGCTGGAAGCCTCGGTGATTCGAATCTTGGTGGACAGCTACTGCTGCTCGGACAAGTCGATCAGAGAGCTGGATTTGTCTGGCTTCCCGTGTGTGAAGGAACTGAAGATTGGTGGGTTTGCGTTTATGTATGTGAACGAGTTGAAGCTGGATGGACTGAAGGAACTGGAGAGTGTGGAGATTGGAAAGAACAGTTTCACTCACTGCAAGGGTGGTAATGATAATGATCCAAATCGTCACTTCTATTTGAAGAACTGCCCAAAGATACGGTCCTTGAAGATTGGTCGTTTTTCGTTCTTGGATTACTCCGTGTGCATGATTGAGAACGTGCCTTCCTTGGAAGTGATCGAGCTTGGTGATGTGAGCAGAGATAGCGCCAACTTCGCAGAGGCTTCACTGGAACTGAGAAGTTGTTTCATACTGAATCCCATTAGTGGTAGATATGCCGTCTCTCAAGACTGTGGTCATTGGGCGTGCAACAATGCTTGTGCCAAAACATGTTGTATTTGAGAGTGGTTTCCTCTTCCTGGAATGACTGTTTAGACTTACCGCAACTGGAATCCATTCTTATTGGTTTTAGCGCTCTTGGCTGCAGAAACGACGATTCAAGCACGTTAGTGTTACGGAGTATTGAAATGCTTCTAGGCTGATTATCTAGACTTGCCAAAGCTAAAGACACTGACAACGAAGGAAGAGGGGAGCTACACCTTCAAATACCTGAATCAAATCACAATTGAGAGTTAAGGATTCCAACGGTATTCATGTGTAGATCTACCCAGGCTGAAGAACGTGTATCTTCCAAACGCATTTGAAAACAAGAACGACGTAACCATCAATGGAAGTGCTGCATTCATCTCTCTCATAAAGCATAGACATTGGTGCAATGGGGCAACTATTTGGATTTGATCAGAGCTGTTCTATCATGTTGCTTGTTTTCTGTACAGAACAGGATTACATAGGGTTTCCCCAGTTTCCACGTTTAACCCTAGCTCCACTCAAATCCTCCAAAACCTATGAATCTGATGCTAAAACACACTGTTACTGCTAACGCCCACACAAACTTTCCTCGCCTCGTTTCGCTCACCCAGGAGGAGTTGCACTTTCCTATTTCACCGTCGTAATCTCCCTAATGAGGAGTATCTCCACACGCAGTATGGAGACAAGTGATGTGCAAACGAAATGCTAATGTCGATTCTCTCTTCGACCCTTCTCGAGTCCAAACTGCCCTATAGGTCCCCTAAGGGTACTTAACCCTGTGAGTAATGTTTTGATCTTACATGGTGGAAAAGTGGAAGAGTGGCGCGTATCTTCAAAGACGAAGTAGCGATGTTGACTTGTCTCATCGCTTCAATTCTTCGCTCTCACTCCACACCTCACCAAACCGGGACATATGCACCTCGTTTATGTGCGGCGCATCGCGAGGAGTTGAATGGTGATGTTACCTTAAAGTGGAGGGAGGTGATGTGCATGCGATGCATGATGCGATTGCCGTGAAGTGATGCGCTAAAGCTGTCAGGAGGTAGAGGAGAGTGTGTGTAAGGGGATGGGTGTGTTGTTTGCGTGGAAAGGAGGGCGTGGGAGCGAGAGGAGCGATGGATGTGTTTGATGAAACTGCCATTGGGATTGCTATCGCTTTCCTAATTGGAGGGAAGAGAGAGGGGTGTTGTGGGATGTGAGTGCTTACCTGAATGAGATGAAAGGAGAAGGAGAGGGGGTGAGTGGTGGGGTGTCGAAGTGTTGTGTGTGTGTGTATGGGTATTGTGTGGTGGTGAGAGGGTGTTGTGCGTCAGAAGTGTGATAAAAGTGAAGAGGGCGTGAAGGTAGATGTTTTGAATGTGAGTCATGTTTTGCGTAGATGAGCGATTTGGGTAATGTACATGCACATCGAATTTGCGAGAAAGTGAAATTCCATGTGGTGTAGCATCCCAAGCACTCGTTTAAACCCATTTCTGACCCAAAATGACCAACATGATGTCAAAATGATAGTCAAAAGAAGAGAATCAGTTAACTTTGAAGCGAAATATCTCGATGAGGAGGCGAGCTACGACTCTCCAATTTGGCGTGGAGATAGAGGACCGTGCGCTCTTTCATTTTGGTGCCGCGTCCCAGGGGGCGCCTCTGCCCTCAACGTTCATTGCCTATTCGAAGCGGGCAGAGCCCGCTTCTCATAAGCAATGCGTTGAGGCGAGGCGCCGGGGTGTACTTGCCCGCGCATGCGCGGGCTGCGTACACTTCCCGGCCCCCCCGTGCTTTAACCCCCATTTTTCCCCCCCTCCTCTCCCCTCCTTTCTTTTCCTTCCCTCCTCTCTCTCTTCTCCCTCCTCTCTCTCGCACCATCAGCTGGTGTGCCTGAGCTCACGTGGCGTAGCCACGCAACGGGTACCAATGGAACCCCAGCCCCGCAGGGCCGCTCTCGGAGGTGTATACACAATACACCCCACGGCGCACCACTCCTGATGGGGAGACTTCCGTCTCCACGAGGAGGAGGGAGAACGAGTGAGGAGAAGGAAAAGGGAATGACTCAGGGAGTACTGTCATTCCACGGTGCTCTACTCTCCATGATCGAGCCCTTCTTCTTCACATTTCGTCCCACTTCGTTCACTTTCGTTCAATTGGAGGTGAGTGTGAGGTGTGAGTGATGTGATGTGATGTGATGTGAGAAGACCTCTTGTGATGGGGTCGGCTCACTCTCCTGACCTTGCTCAAGGGTCACACACCACACTCACTTCACTCAATGGCCCCGCAGGGACGCTCTCGCCTTCCTAAGAGTGTCCCATTGGGTCCCATTGGGTGTCCCATTGGGTCTCATGAGGGATGGATGGGGTCTCTATCCTGTGACTGTCGCCCTTCAGTCACGTCTCATCCAGAGTCACACACCCCATCCTCTGACTGTCGCCCTTCAGTCACTCCCTCCACTCACACCACTCACTTCATTCCCTCTCACGCTCTTCACGACTCATAACCCTATAGGGAACCCTCTCTGAGGATGAGGATGAGGAGTGTCAGCCTCGCAGAGGCGCTCTACGTGAATGAAGGCACTGTCTCACCTAGCTCACTCCATTCTGCCCTTCATTCACTCTCACCTAGCTCACTTCCTTCCTCTCCTCTTTGCCTCATTTGTCTCCTAAGAGTCGTTCATCGCGTGAGAGGGCTGATGTCCTCTTCACCCACCTCGCCCCAACTCACTTCACTCTCACTCAGCGTCACCGTCAGCGTCGCATGTCCCAATGGGTCCCAATGGGTCCCAATGGGTCTTAATGGCCCCGCAGAGCCGCTCTCGGCGTGTAAGCGCTCCAGCTCACTCCAAGCGCTCTCTTCACGCTCCTCAACCCTCTCGTCGTGCTCACCATCATCCACCACTCTGAGGGTCTTCATCCACCCTAATGGCCCCACATGCCCCACTGGCCCCGCAGGGACGCTCTCGACGCTCCACAGCCCTCAAGACCACTCCAGCTCACTCCAGTGGTCTCTCAGAGCCCTCTAGCTCACTCTCGTGACTTCGCTCTAAGTCACTCTCTTCGAGGGTCTTCATCAACCCTAATGGCCCCACATGCCCCGCAGGGACGCTCTCGGCGTGTTGAACGCTCTAATCGCGCTCCAGATCGCTCCAGAACGCTCTAGCTCACTCTGGTGACCTCGCCCTACGTCACTCTCTCTGAGGGTGTTGATGAACCCTCACGCCCCTCACGCCCCACTGGCCCCGCAGGGACGCTCTCAGCGCTCCACGCGCTCTATTCGCGCGCCAGAACCCTCTCACAGCGCGCCAGATCCTTCGAGTGACCTCGCCCTAAGTCACTCACTCTCGCCCCTAAGTCATCCTTGAGGGTGATGATGAACCCTCATGTCCCACTGGCCCCGCAGGGCCGCTCTCGACGCTCCACGCGCTCTATTCACGCGCCAGATCGTTCCAGAGCCTTCTAGCTCACTCTGGTGACCTCTCTCCAAGTCACCCTTCTTCGCCCCTAAGTCATCGCTCCATCTCACTCTCGCCCCTTACTCACAACCCTAACTCACTCTCTTCCTCAAGCCCCGCAGGGCCGCTCCACGCGCTCTATTCGCGCTCCACGCGCTCTATTCGCGCCTCACCACTCGAGTGACCTCGTCCCAAGTCACTCTCTCGCCCCTAACTCACTATCTTCGAGGGTGATGAAGAGCCTTCAAGCCCCGCAGGGCCGCTCTCGGCGTCCTAAGCGCTCTAATCACGCTCCAGACCACTCCAGACCACCTGAGTGACCTCGCCCTAGGTCACTCCAGTCCCAGCTCACATCACCCTAAGTCACTCATCCTCGCCCCTAAGTCACCAAGTCACATCTCACTGAGGGTACCAATGGAACCCTCAAGCCCCGCAGGGCCGCTCCACGCGCTCTCAGCGCTCTATTCACGCTCCTGAACCCTCTCAGATCGCTCCAGAACGCTTAAGTGACCTCGCCCCAAGTCACTCTCCATCGCCCCTAAGTCATCTCACCAAGTCACTCCAAGTCACCAAGTCACAAGTCACCTCTCCCTGAGGGTACCAATGGAACCCTCACGCCCCGCAGGGCCGCTCCACGCT
>ENA-UEQW01000822-UEQW01000822.1-human-gut-metagenome-genome-assembly--contig:-NODE-822-length-28144-cov-4.455232_pt1 | contig 28144 bp, 4 predicted proteins | sample MGYA00242947_ERZ507947 | MGnify/ENA primary metagenome ERZ507947 (study PRJEB26167, sample SAMN06115421) | human gut metagenome | host: Homo sapiens | place: China:Guizhou | collected 2015-03-17... | reverse complement strand
GTCGTGCAGGGCATGCGTGGCGAAAAGTGCAAGTGCTTTAGCGTCGAGGACCGTTGTCAGTGTAACTGTGGCGAGACTCTGTTCAGTAGGGAGTATTAGTTGTTGTGTGTTTGTTGGATATGGGATGGTGTGTTGAGTAGAAGTGAAGTTGTTAGTTGAATTAGAGGTGTGAACAGGAACACAATAGAATCGAAGTGAACGGGAAAAGAAGTGAATAAGAATCAACTTCAAACAAACACCCAACATCCACATCCTTTACTCCTCGTCGTCATTCTTCACCGAGCTGGCAAGAACGAAGCGAGCACGATCCTCCTCCGCGTTGACACCGTAGCCGGTAATCGACATCGTCTTTCTGTCTCCCCAGATCAGCACTCTAGCGTCACCCTTGTTCACGCGAATCGAGTTCAGCGACTTCAAGGACATGTTGATCGTGGTGTCCAAAGGCTCCTCGCCCTCGTACTTCACGCACAACGTCAGCTGCACGCCCTCGCTGTGAGCAGGGAACAGCGCCACGAACGCGCTGTCCTCCGCCGCGAACTGAGCGAACACGTTGTCGCACGTCGACGTCGTGAAGATCACCGACTTCACGAACTCCGTGTGAGAACCCAGCAAACGGAAGCTCTTCTCCTGCGTCACCACCGCTCCAGCGTTGTCGTAGCCCTCCAGCGACTCCATCGCCGTCACCTCCACCGTGTTCACCTCCAGGATGTTCGCGCCCGAAGGCGTCACAGCCACCGGCGACTGACCCGCGAACCACACGCACATCTTCAGCGTCGTCTCCACCGCCTCCGTGAACACCACCACCGCCTCTCCGTTCACCACCGGCGCCGTCACCACCGCCGTCGCGTTGTCGCACTTGGCGTCCACCGGCACGAAGAACAGCGAGTCCACCGCGTCCACGTGCGAGCCCACCAGCGTGTACGTCTTGGGCACGTTCACGATGGCGAGGTGCTTGTTGCCGACGGTCGTCACATCGCTCACGTACATCACGTCGATCACGTAGTCCTCGTACATCACCCAGAAGTGGTCGTCCGTCGCCACGCTGTCCTCGTTGTTGTAGCCGTAGCACACGTGCACCTCGGGCAGCACCGTATCCACGTTCCAGTCCACGTTCAGGCCCTTCACCTCCGTCTCCGCCACGATCTCCGAGCGCGCCGTGCAGCTGATGCCCGACACCAGTCTCATGCGGTCGCCCGGCTTGCCGTTCGCCACGACTACCACCCACTGGGCAGGGATGCCCGGCAGGATCTGCAGGAACATGCTGCCCTCGCTGTCGTACACGGCGAGCAGGCCGCGCGACTCCACCGTGATGGGCGGGTACACGTCACCCTGACTCTGCATGCTCACGAACATCCAGCGCTTGCCGCTGAACTGGAAGCACAGCTTCCACTTCTCCTCCGTCACGTCGTCGAAGGCGAAGTCGCTCACCATGTAGCCCGACTCCGCGTCGAAGCTCATCTCCACGCCGTCCACGTCGCCGAACACGTCAGGACCGTCGCACTCCGTCGCGTTGGCGGACACCCACTTGTACTTCGCCTCGTGCACCGAGTCCGACGAGTACACGCGGAACTGCGACGTCACGTTCTTCACCGCCCACAGGTTCGTGCTCGTGCCCAGCTCCACGCCGTCGGCGACGATCGCGGGGTTGATCACGCCCAGCACCAGCAGGTTGAACTGCGTCAGGAACGGCGTCGTCTCGCCGTCGAACAGGTAGCAGATCAGCACGCTGCCCGCCGTGTCCACGGACACGTGGTACGCGCCATCAGCCTCCTTGCTGTAGTAGTCGTCCAGCGTCACGTCTCTCAGACAGTCCTCGTTGGAGAAGGAGTCCGCCGCCGCGTTCAGCGGGTTGCTGAGCGGGTAGATCTTGTCGCCAGGGAACGTCATGCCCGTGAAGCGGATCGCGTTGTCCTCGTGGAAGAGGATCGCGTCGTTGCGCGCGCCGTCGTCGATCACGATCGTGTTCAGGTAGAACACCGTCGCCGTGAACTCCGGGTACAGCACCGGCTCCTCGTTCAGGAACTGGTAGCACAGCTTGTACGGCGTCAGGGCGTGCGCCAGCGCGAACACCACCTTGCCCTCCGTCACGTCGATCCACTCGCCCTCGTCGCAGTTCTCGCCCAGCACCATCTTCGCCTTGTCGCCCACGCTCGCTCCGTGCGTCTGGAGCGTGAACTCCTTCGGCACGTTGGCGATGATGATCGAGTCCGGGTTCGTGGCCGCGAAGCTCAGCACGCTCTTCGACACGAAGCTGCCCAGCACGAACGGCTTCGCCCAGTTGGCGAACTGGTAGCACACGGTCCACGGCTCCGCCTCCGAGTGCGTCAGGTTCACGCTCACCACCTTGCTCTCCGTCACAGGGTAGAACACCGCGTTCTCGCCAGCGCAAGCGTCAGCCGCAGGCGACATGATCACGAAGTCGCCCTCGCCAGCGAGGTTGGTGCTCAGCGTGAAGCTCTTGGGAGCGTTCACCACGGCACCGTCGTTGGACAGAGCGGGGATCGTCGACGTCATCGTCGGCACCACGCGCACCGCGAACGAGTACTCCTCGTACTTCATCGGCGCCTCCGCCACGCTGCCCGTTCTGAACACGTAGCAGAGGTCGTACGCCGCGTCGCTCTGCGCGTCGGTGAAGGCGTAGCTGATCGTCATCTCCGTCAGCGTCTGCGTCTTCACGCTGTTCTCGGCCGCGCACTCCATGCCCGCAGGCACGAACATCACCTGATCCTCCGAGGACAGGCCCACGCCGCTCACCGCGCCGCTCACGTCCTCGCCCTTCACGATCACGTTCACCGAGTGCTCGGGGTCGTTCACGATGGCGATGCCCGACACGCCCTTCACGGTGAAGGACATGAAGTTGTAGGCGACCGGAGCCTCGGCGCCGAACTGGTAGCACAGCGTCAGCGGCAGGTTCACCAGCGCCTGCGGGATCATCACCTCGCTCTCGAAGGCCTCGCCGCGCGTCACGTTGAACTCGTAGACAGCCGCGTCGCACGTGCTGAAGGTGAACAGCATCTTGTCCTCCGTGGACAGGCCGTCGCCCGCCAGCGCCACGCTCTTCGCCTGCGACGCCACCAGCACCTGCGGGTGTCCGCTCACGAACGCAGCAGACTCCAGCGCCTTCACCGTGATGGGGAACAGCGTCACGTAGTCCGTGTCGTCGGCGAAGCGGAAGCACATCGTCATCGTCGCCGCGTACACGTCGAACGTGAACGTCAGCGTCTTGCTCTCGCCCAGCAGCATGTTGTCGAACTTCGCGGCGAACGCGGCAGCAGCGCAGTTCGTGCCCTCCACGATCTTGATTCTGTCGTTGGCCGTGATCAGGAAGCCCTCGTACACCAGCGTCTTCGGCACGTCCTTCACGAACACGTCCTTCGCGCCCGACAGGGCAGTCACGGCCGGACGACCGAACACCACCATGTAGAAGGTGCTGTTCGCGCCGTAGGCACCCGTGGGACCGTAGTTCATCCACGCCTCCTCGCCGAACTGGTAGCACACCTCGTACGGCTCCTCCACCGTGCTCTCCTGCGCGAAGTACGCCGTGATCGTTCTCTCCGTGTTCAGCGTGTAGTACGGCACCGTCTCGTGCGTCGTCGCGTCCTTCATGTACTCCACCTCAGCCTCGCAGCCCATGCCGAACGGCACGTACTTCACGCGGTCGCCCTCCGACACGCCCACACCGCTGAACGTGAAGGACTTCGGACGCAGCCAGATCGCCTCCGTCGCCTCGCCCGCCGGCGTGGTGACGCTCTGCAGCTCCACCACGGACAGACTGAAGGTGTCGTAGCGCTTCACCTTGTTGCCAGCGAACTGGTAGCACAGGTAGTACGTCGCGGGCTCCTCCAGCGGACTGAAGGTCACCGTCATCAGCGAGCTGCTCTCCACGCTCACCACGCACTCCGTGCAGCGCGCCGTGCAGTCCTCGCCCGTCGCGAAGAACGCCTCGTCCTCCTCGCTCTCGCCGTAGATCGACACGGGGATGCTCTTCGTCATCGCCGCCACGATCGTGCCCGACTCGAACGTCTCCACCGCCTTCACCATCAGCTGCCACTTCGCGGGGTAGAACGGACCGTTCGCGCCCAGCAGCTGCGTCTCGGTTCCGGCGAACTCGTAACACAGCTGGTAGTACGTGTTGTTGCTGTGTCTCGCGATGCCGATCTCCACCGTGGACTTCAGACCCGGCATGTACGGATCCATCACTCTCTCGCTGCGGTCGCACGCCGTGGCGGTCGCCGGCACGAAGTAGAAGAAGTCCGCTCTGTCCGGATGGCTGCGCGTGAGCACGAACGTCTTCGGCTCGTTGGCAACGATGGAGTCCACCGCGCCCTCCTCCGTCGACACCGACAGCGCGTACAGGATGTACGCCGTGGGGATGCGCACGAAGCCCTCGTCGCCGAACTTGTAGCACACGTTGATCAGACCCTCGTTCGCCCACACCTCGTCGAAGATGTTCACCACCGCCATCGACGACTCCAGCGTGATGCTCGTCGCCTCCACGCCGTCCACCGACAGCGTCAGGAAGTCGCTGCACACGTCCGTGATGCCCTCCACCGCCGGAGCGAACGCGATCTTGTCGCCCGCGGCGAAGCCGTCGGCGACCACGCGCACCGGCTTGGGGTTGCGAGCCACGAAGAAGTTGATCGAGGCGTCGGAGAGCGTGTTCTTGAAGCCGTTGAACTCCTTCACCACCACGTTGAACTGCGGGTACATCTTCACGTTCAGCGGGTTCGTTCCGAAGTGGTAGCACATCGTGTACGCCACGCCGTTGCTGCCCTCCGTGAACAGGTACGTCGTCGTGATCGTGTCCAGCTCCGTCACGGGGAAGCTCGCCACCGTCGAGCTCTCCTCGCAGTCCGCCGTGCGGTGGAACGACACGCGGTCGCCCTGCACCAGGTACAGACCCACCACCGAAATCGCCTTGATCTGGTTCACCACCGCCACGTTCTTACTGCCCTCGCCAATCACCACCATGTCGTCCAGACGGCTCACGTGGATTCTCGACGAGATCGCCACCGCGCCCTCGCCCGCGAACGCGTAGCACAGCTTCACCTCCTTGCCGGCAGCCAGCTCGTTCATCGTGACCACCGCCGTCACCGCGCCGTTCGCCACCGACGTGAACTCGAAGGAGGCCGTGTAGCCGCCGTCCACCGAGCAGTCGTCAGGGTAGTTCACGAAGTACATCGAGTCCGCCGCGCTGAAGCCGTTACCCGTACGCGTCACCGTGATGGGAATGCCCGACACCGCGTAGTTCGACTCCGCCTCCGCCGCGTTCACGTAGCACTGCGTCATCGTCAGCGCGTACTCCTTCACCGGCATCGAGTTGAAGCGGTAGTGCAGACTCATCGGCTCCGCCGTCAGCACCGTCGACAGGCCCAGCGTGAACGTGTTGTTGCCGTCCACCGTCAGCACCGGCGTCGACACCTCGTCCTTCTGGAAGAACAGCGTGTCCTCCTCCTGGATCCACGAGCCCTCCACCGTGAAGGTCTTCGGAATGCCCACCACCACGCGGTCCGCCGCGCCCACCTCGGGCACCAGCTCCGTCACCTCGCCCACGCGCATGTTGAACTCCATCGGCGCGTTCACGAAGCCGCTGCCGCCGATCTTGTAGCACAGCGACCACTGCTCGTAGCCAGAGCCCTGCGTGAACAGCCAGCTCACCGTGCGGTCCGCGCCCAGCTCCATCACACTCGACGCCGCCGGCTCCTCGCTGCACGCCGACTGCACGTACTTCACCGCCTCGGGCGCCGCCGTGCTGAACACCATCGTCGAGTACGCTCTCACGAACGTGAAGATGGCGATCGACGACGACGACACCTTGATCGTGTACGACACCGGGCCCGCGAACGCCAGCGCGCTCCAGCCCTCCACCTGCGCGTCGAACACGATCGTGTTCACGCCGTCCTGCAGGTCGTTCACCACCTTCGTCACCTCGCTCTCGCCCGCCTTCAGCGTCACCGTCAGCGTCACCGCGCTCAGCTGGTGGTTCTCCACCGTCACCGCGAACTGGCTCACCTCGCCCAGCACGTCCACGTCGTGCGCCGCCGTGAAGGCGAACGTGCACTCCGCGTTGCTCGCCGAGTAGAGGATGAGCTCGCCCTCGGGCACCATCAGCGTGTCCAGCACGCCCGTGATGATGTAGCCGCTGTTGCTCATGCTCACGTACGACGGCGTGCGCGTCTGCGTGAAGCTCTCGCTCTTCTGCGTCGTGTACGTGATCGCGTGCGCCTGGTTCGCCACGCTGAACCACACGTTGCTCTCCGACGTCTGACCCGACACCGAGGCGTCCACCACGTCCACCACCAGCGTCGTCGCCTGCATGCCCAGTCCAGCGAACTCGTAGCACACACGGTACGAGCCCGTCGGCGCGCTCACCACCTCCGCCGTCGCGCGACCCTCCTGCACCGTCACGTCCGCAACGAACACCGGCGTCGCCGAGCACAGGTCCGTCGGGTGCACGAAGCGCAGCTTGTCGCCCGCGCCGTCCAGGCGTCTCACGCTCGCCTCGCTCACGCCCAGGTTCAGACCCTCCACCGCGATCAGGTTTCTCATGTTCGACAGGAACACCGTGCTGCTGCTGCCGCTCACCGTCAGCGAGCTCGGCGTGATCTGGCGCACGCGCACCTTGTACTCGTCGTAGCCGAAGAAGGCGTCGCCTGCGAAGGCGTAGCACACCTTCAGCATGCCCTCGCTCGTCGCCGTCACCGGCAGCGTCACGTCCACCAGGTAGCCGTCGCCCGAAGGCACCGCGCTCAGCTTCGTGGCGTGCACCAGCTTGAAGGTGGCGCCCACCGTCGTCTCGATCTTCTCCGTCAGGTACAGCATGCGCGTCGCCGCGTCGTAGCGCTGGATGTACGTGTACACGCCGCCGATCAGCACCGCGTTCAGGCCCGTCCACTTGCCGTCCACCATCGACGCCTGCATCGACGCGAAGTAGTCCTCCAGCTTGCCGGCGCCCGACAGCTTCAGCACGGTGTACGCGTTGTCCTCGCTCGTCTGCACCTCCTCCACGGCGATGTCCGGCAGCACCGCGCCGAACGCGTCGCTGTAGTCGCTCGCGTCGCCCGCGCACTCCGCGTTCACGTCCACCAGCTTGAAGGCGTCCTCCAGGCCCGAGCTGCCGCCGAAGCGCAGTCTGTAGACGTTGCCCGACACCATGTCCTTCGTGAAGGCCGTCACGTCGTCGATCGACGTCAGCTCGAAGGGAGTCAGCGACCAGTTGTAGAACACCGAGGTCTCGTTGCCGAACGTGTAGCACACGCCCACCGCGCACGAAGGCTTCTCGCTCAGCACCAGCACCGCCGACGCGCTCTCGTCCACCGCCGTCACCGGCGTCAGCAGCGCGTCGCAGCTGCAGCCCAGCGCCACGAGGTCGCCCTCGGCAGCGCCCTGCTCCGCCGCGAAGGTGTACACCTTCTCCTTCTTCACGATCGCCTTCAGCTTGTCGCCCTTGTTCGTGCTCATCGCCTCCGCGGACAGGAAGCCCTTCACCGTCATCATCACCTCCGTCGCCGCGGGCTTCTCGTTCACGAAGCGGTAGCACATGTACCACGTGCGCGGCGTCGTCGCCTCGATGGCCGCGTCGCTCACCAGCACGCTCACCATCGCCTGCGCGTCGCTCACCACCACGGGGAACACCATGCGGTTGGCCGCGTTGTCGTCCGTGCAGGCCGTCGAGGCCAGGATCACGCTGTCGCCCGCCTTCGCGCCGCCGTTCATGTCGATCACGAAGCTCTTCGACTCGTTCAGCACCACCACCGTGTCCTCGCCAGCCACCGCGGCCATGCCCATGAAGTTCTTCACCGTCACGTGCACCGACTGCAGGAACAGCGCCGGCTCCACGCCGAACTTCATGCAGCCGTACAGCTCCGCGTTCACCTCCTCCGCGTTGGTGCGCAGCGTGCTGAAGTACAGCAGGTCGCCCTCCACGTTGATCGTCTGGAACGCCACCGCCGCCGCGCACTCGCTCTCCGAGGCCACGAACAGGAAGCGGTCCGTGTCCGCGATGAACTTGTTCGACGGGAACACCAGCTTCTTCTCCACGTTCAGCACCACCGCGTCCACGCTCTGCTCCATGTCGATCTTCGTGCCGTCCAGCACGCCCACGAAGCCCGGCATCGACTTCACCTGGATGCTCTGCGGCGTCTCGATCGGCGTCTCGTCACCGAAGCCGTAGCACACGTAGCACGTCTTTCCCGCGAACTCCTCCGTCAGGTCCAGCGTGAACATGAAGTGGCCGTTCGTGCGCGCGCGCGACACCACGTTCGCCGTGTACAGGTGCGCCTCGGGGTCCGCGCAGTCGTCGCGGTTGTGCACCAGGTAGATCTTGTCGTTCGTCGAGTAGCCGAACACGCCGTTCTCGTCGTCCAGGTAGTAGCTCTTCGGCACGCCCACCACGAACACGTCAGCGCCGCCGTGGCTCGCGCCGCTCAGACCGTTGTACTGCTTCACTGTCACCTGGATCGCGGGGTACTCGTTCCACTGCTCGTTCAGGAACTGGTAGCACAGGTGGTACACCTTGCCCGCGTCCACCGCCGAGAACATCACCTGCGAGAAGTACGCGTTCGCGCCCTCGCTGCGCGACACGGAACCGATATGCACCGACGTCGAGCACTCCTCCTCGCCGCTGATCCACGCCGTCTTGTCGCCCTCCGAGAAGCCGGCGCCGCTGAAGAAGAAGTTCTTCGGGTTGCCCACGATCACCGTGTCCACGCTGCCCGCCGTGCGCGTGGCGTCGATGCCCGTCACGGCGTACACGTGGAAGGTGCCGCTCACCTTGTCGTTGAACACGGGGAGCGTCGAGAACTGGTAGCACAGCTTCAGGTCGTCCGCAGCCGTCAGGTAGGTCAGGTCCACCACCACGGCGAAGGCGTTGTTCACCTCCGTCACCTGCGTGCGGAACACTCTGCCGTCCAGCGCGTTCGCCTCCGCGCACGCGTCCGTATCGTGAATCAGGTACACCTTGTCGTCGTACGTCGCGCCGTTGCCGCTGATCTGGAAGCGCTTCGTCTGGCCCGCGACGAGACCGCGGTCCGACAGACCCTCCACCGAAGTGAACGTCAGGTCGCCGGGCTGCGTGATGCGCAGCGAGTACGGGTAGCTCTTCCAGTAGCCGGGGTCGTTCACGAACCAGTAGCACGCGTGCACGTTCTCGCGCGTCTCCTTCGTGAAGTGCAGCGTCGCCTGGCACAGGCCCGACGTCTCGGGGCACGTCACGCTCGACGCGTTCGGGTCGTCCTCGGGACGCGCGATCTCGTCGGGCAGACGGCGACCGAAGCCGTGGTCGCTGTCGCAGTCCTCGTCGTTGTTGATGAACTTGATGTAGTCGCCCGTCGCCAGCTGCATACCGTAGATGCTCAGAGGCTTCTCGCCGCTCACCACTGCCTGGTCGATGTAGCCGTCCGCGTCCACCAGGTTACCCGTCAGACCGTACAGCTCCGACACCGTGAAGGTGATGGCCGGGTACATCTGCGCAGGGTAGCTGCCGAAGCGGAAGCACAGCACCAGCGGCTGCTGCAGCTGCACGCCCACCGTGTTGAACGTCGTCTCGAAGGACGTCGCGTTCACGGCGGACACCGTCATGCCCACCGACGCCTCCTCGCTGCACGCGCTCTCGCTCGACGGCACCGCGTAGAAGGAGTTCGTCAGGTCCATGTACTGCACCAGCGAGAACGTCAGCGTCTTCGCGTAGTTCGCCACGAAGCCCTCCTTTCTGCCCTTGCTCACGCCCGTCACGCCCAGCACCGTGTGCACCGCCACCTGCATGCCCTCCACCTTGCGGTACAGGTACTCCGTCGCCTCCGCCGTGATCGTCGAGCTGTACATGTAGCACAGCTCGTAGCGCTCCGCCTCCGCGAACACGAACTCCGCGAACGTGTACTCCGACGTCGCGTCCAGCTGCTGCGCCGCAGACGCGTCCGCGCAGCTCTCGCCCTGCTTCACGAAGAAGGCGCGGTCCGCGTAACGCAGACCGATGCCGCGGAACTGAATCGTCACGGGCTGGTCCTTCACGGCGGCGATCGCGCGGCTCGGCGCCATCACGCCCTCCACCGCCATCGTCTCCACCGCCAGCACGTGGAAGCCGTTCTCCAACGCGAACCAGCTGTTGCGCTCCACAGGCTGACGCGCGTAGCACACCGTCACATCAGCGCTCGACGTCTTGAAGGCGACGGGCACCGTCGTGCGCGCCACGCCGTCCACCACCTCGATGCTGTAGTCGTTCACGAGCTGCAGGATGAACTCCTTGCTCGGCACGATGTCGTCCAGGAACTCCACGAACGTGATGGAGATCGGCGTGATCTCCGCGATCGTCATCTTGTACGACTTCTTCTCCGCGCCGTCGCGGTCCACCACGATCACCTGGTCGTTCGCCGACAGCAGCGACGTGAAGTCGTTGCCGTTCGTGGACGCCACGTACTGGCCGCCAGCCACGCTCACCGCGCTCAGGAAGCTGATCGTCATCGACTCGGGCAGCGGGTATCCGTACTCCACGCACGGGTTCTCGCTGGTGAAGCCCGCGGGGTTCTTCACGAAGCGGATGTGGTCGCCCGTCTCCGCCATCGAGCCCGAGGACAGCGTCAGCGTCACCACCGACGACTCGCCAGCCACCACGCGCTCCGGCTGCACCGCCGACAGCATCATCACGTCCACGCTACCCGTGTAGTTCGGAATGGCGCTCCAAGGATCCTCCGCCGACACGCGGTACTTCATCGTGTACTCGCCGAACGGCAGCTCGCTCACCACCGCCGAGCGCGAGCACGTGCTCAGCGCCACGTCCAGCACCTTCGAGCCGCACTTCGACGGGTTCGAGCACTCCATGCGGATCTGCGGACGAATGTCGGTCGACTCGGCGTAGTCGCAGGCCTGGCCCACGAAGATCGGGTCGCCGATCATGTAGAAGGTGTTCACGTTCTCCTTGTGGAAGGTCATCTTCAGGAAGCGGCCCTTGCTGTTCAGGCCGTAGAAGCCCTTGTACGACGTGAAGTCCACGTCGATGTCCAGGAACGACGGCGACCACGGTCCCGCGATGCTGTTCGAGTAGCTGTTCTCCACCTGCTGCACGCGGCTGCTCAGCTCCTCCTTCGGCAGCCAGTACAGCTTCGTCATCTTGTAGCACGACGTGAAGTCAGGCACCATCCACGCCTCCTCGCCAGGTCCCAGCTTCAGCGCAGAGTCGCGGTTGAAGTCCGTCAGCAGGTTGTTGAAGTTCGACATGTACAGGAAGTGCGCGCCGATCGACGGGCGCGAGTTGATCACGAACGTGCGCGGCTCCTCCGGCTTGCAGCGCTCCGACTCCGTGCTGAACGCCACCGTGAAGTCGCTGCCCGTCGAGCGGTACTGGCTCGTCGCCTCCTTCTCCGTGCCCACCACCGGAATGCTCACGTCGTACACCTCCATCGTCATCGTCGCGTAGTACTTCGCCACCGCGTTGTTGAACGCGTAGCACAGGCCGTACGCGCGCGAGCCCGCGTCCGTCACCGCGCCGCTCACGCTGAACACGCTGCTCTCCACCTCCGCGTAGTTGTCGCCGTTCACGTTGAAGAACTTCACGCCCAGCGGCTGGTACGCGCCGTTGAACTCGCTCTTCAGACCGTGGAACGTCACCGTGTGCGAGAAGGTCTGGCCCACCGCCACGGGGCAGAACGTCGCGTGCGACGACTCGATCTCCACGCTCGACACGCCCGAGAACTCGTTCAGCATCGTCTTCATCGCGTCCACGGTGATGCCCGACACCTCGCGGATCACCAGCTCGCGAACCATCTTCGCGTAGTTCTCGTCCGCGCTCGCCGCAGCCATCTCCTTGTCCAGCGTGAACGCCATCAGCAGGTCGCTGCCCTGGTACGCCTCGTTCTTCGTGCACGACACCGTCATCGTCATGTCGCGGTACGTCGTCGCGTCGAACGTCATCGTCGACAGGCACTCCATGTCCTCCGCGTTGCACGTCGTCATCGCCGCGCCCTCGCTCGTCACCTTCTCCAGCGTACACTCCGACTCCTTCTCCACGAACATCAGCTTGTCGTGGATGCTCACCGAACCGCTCACGCGCAGCGTCTTCTCCATGCCCTTCGCCGCCTGACACTCGTTCAGGATGCGGTGGCGCGTCACCTCCACGCCCGCCGCGTTGTCCACCAGCGACAGCACGCACGGAGACTCCATCGACGCGTTGCTGCACTCGTCGTCCACGAACACGAAGAACGAGCGGCTGCCCGTCTCCGTCGGCTCGTAGCGCACGCGCACGCTGCCCAGACCGCTCATCGCTCTCTCCGTCGCGATCTGGCCCGCGTTCTTCGACACCGTGAACGACACCGTCGTCGCGTCCGCGCGCGTGTACGACATCGTGAACTGCGCCGGCGCCGCCTCGCTCACGTCCACCGCCCACTCCACGTACTTGCGGCAACCGATGCGCAGGTCGGACACCTCCGTGTCCATCACGCGCAGCGTCAGCGCAGGGTAGTGCTTCATCTGCTCCGAACCAACGAACTGGTAGCACAGCTCCAGCCAGCTCTCGCCCGTCGTGGGCGTGATCTGGTACGACGCGCTCACGTCCGTCACCGTCGCGCTGAAGCCCTCCTCCTCGCAGCTCTTGCCGTGCAGAATCCACTTCGCCACGTCGCCCGAAGCCACGCCCACGCCGCTGTACGTCACCTCGCCCGGCACGTTGTCCGCCAGCACCGCCGGCGACGTGCTCGTCACCTCCTTCACCACCACGGTCACGCCGGTGGCGACCACGTTCTCGTTGAAGAACTTGTAGCACAGCTCCACGGAGCCCGCCGCCGCGAAGCCGAACACGCGGCTCACGTCGTTGGGCGTCGCCGAGAAGTTGATCTCCGTCACCGCGTTGCCCTCCGCGTCCACCAGACTCACCGCCTCGCTGCACTGCGTGCTCGCGGGAGCGAACCACACCATGTCGTCGCCGCCCAGCTCCACCGACTGCACCGCAACCGTGTACGGCTTCGTCAGGTCCTTCACCGCCACCGCCGCGTCGCCCACCGTCGTGCGCAGCTGCGTGAAGCTGATCACCGTCTTCTCGATCGGGTAGCGCACGTAGTCGAAGCCGAAGAACTGGTAGCACAGCGCGTAGCTGCCGCTCGCCACATCCGTGCTCAGACGCACGCGGTCGCCGCTCAGCATGTACGTCGTGATGTCGTAGTTCGCCTCGCCGCAGCCCTCCACGCCGCGCGGACTGAAGAAGAAGCGGTTGCCGCTGCGCGCAATGCCGTTGCCCGTGATGGCGAAGTCCTTCTCCGCCTTCGACACCAGAATCGCGTCAGCGCCCGTGTGCAGCGCCGGCATCGCCTCCACGTAGAACACGTCCACCAGGAACGTCGACTCGGGGTACTCCGTCCACATCGCGTCCGTGTAGAAGCAGAACTTCCACTTCGGCTTCTGCTCCGCGAACGTCCACATGAAGGAGATCACGTGCTCCGACAGCGCCGTGCCCGTCACGCCGCTCTCCGCCGTCAGCTCCGAGCAGCTGCCGTCCATCGGCACGAACGCGAAGCGGTCGTTCTCGCCGCGGGTCGCGCCCTCCACCATGAACTCGCGAGGCTGGCTCAGCACCGCGTCGTGCGGGGTCAAGGCCAGACTGTCGCGCAGCGCGATCACCAGGTTCGGGTACGCCATCCACTCCTGCTCGCTGAACTTGTAGCACAGGTACACCGATGTCATCGTGTCCGTCACGCGGTGGAAGAACGCCGACGAGCCCTCCTCGCTGTACAGCACGTAGGCAGCCACGTTCTCCTCGCAGCCCGTCGTGCCGTCGTTCGCGATGAAGCGCATCTGCTCGCCCGCCGCCAGGTTCAGGCCCGACACCGTCACCGGCGTCCAGCGGTCCAGCAGCGCCGACTCGGGCGCCAGCTCCGTGATCGTGTGGAGCGTGATGAAGATCTCCGTGTCCACCACCACGTCCTGTCTCTTGCTGAAGCGGTAGCACACTCTCACGCGGTCCACCACGTCGTGGAACGCCACCGTGAGCGTGCTCTCCTCGCCCACCGTGATCGCCTGCTTCGCCTTCACGCCGTCGAACGTGATCGTCGCGTAGTCCTCGCTCGCGCACGACTCCGTCGCGAACCACAGCTTGTCGCCGGCACCGATGCCCGTTCCCTCCAGAGCGAACGCCTTCGCGGCGTCGATCACGGCCTCGTGGTCGTGGTTCACAGCGCCGCTGAAGTCGGACACGCTGAACACCTTGAAGTCCGCGCGAGGCGACGGCGCGAACTCCTCGTAACCGAACTTGTACGAGGGTCTCACCTCCGTCGCGTCCGCGTCCACGAACTGAATGCCCTTCGTCGACGCGTCCATGCCGTCCACCAGCGACGCCTCGTCCACAGCCAGCTCCGTGCCCACGTCCGACTTGGCGCTCAGCATGCTGCGGATCGCCTCCATCTTCTCCGTGTTCGTCATCGCCTCCACCGCGGGCTTCGCGGGGATCGTCGTGAACTCGCTCAGACGGTCGCCAGTACCGCCCGTGGCGCCCACGAACTCCATCGTCTTGCCGTCCTTCAGCGACACGAACTTCACACGGTCCTTGCGGTCCGCGTGACTCACCTGGAAGCCCTTCACCGACAGGTGCTCGCCCGCAGCGCCCTTGATCGTGACCGACGCGTCGCTCAGCGCCGCCTCGCCCTGCGACCACTGCGACTGCGTCAGCTCGAACACCGTCATTCTGAAGTCCACCGGGATGTTGCCGTTCAGGTGGCTGTTGTAGCACGTGAAGAACTTCTTGTCCGGCATCGTCTCCGAGCTCGCCTTGAACGTCACCGTGAACGACAGCTCGCCTCTCTCGTCCTGCACGAACTGCGTGTAGTGGCCGTCGCCCTCCGCGATCGGCACCATCTCCGTGCACGCCTCGTCGTAGCTGAACCCGATGAAGTCGCTCGTGCCGATGTGCGAACCGTACACGAAGAACTTCTTCGCCGCGTTCACCACCGCCAGCTCGTTCTCGCCCGACGCCGCCACGATCGCGCTCAGCGCAATCGGGAAGAACTCGTACTGCGCGTAGCGGCGCACAGGGCCCTGGCGGTACGCGTAGCACAGCGTGTAGTAGTCGTCCGCCTGCGCCAGCGGCGTCATGCTGAACTCGTTGTTCTGACCCGCGGGCACCGCCACGCTGTTCTGCTCGTTCTCCGCCAGCTCCAGTCTGCCGTTCACGTCGTCGCACTCCGCGTCCGTCTTCGTCAGCCAGAACTCGCCCGTGATCAGACCGTTACCGTACAGACGCATCTGCTTCTCCAGGTTGTACGGCAGCATCGAGTAGTGGAAGTTCAGACCGCTCACCGCCACCAGCGAGGCGATCTCGTGAATCACGTTCTCCTGCACCAGCATCGCCTCCGCGCCGTCGAACACGCAGCACAGGTTCACGTTCTTCGCGCCGTGCAGGAACGTGAACGTCATCGTCTCCGTCGCCGGCACGAACGCCGCGCCCTGCTCCGCCATCACGATGCCCGTGCTCGCGCAGCTCTCGCTCGTCGAGAAGTAGCAGCGGTCGCTCAGCAGCACGTTCTCGCTCGCCACCGTCATCTCCGTCGCGAAGTCCGCCACGGCGAACTCCACCGGCGTGAACGCCACCTCCACCAGGCGCACCGTGAACTGAGGATACTTGTGGAAGGAGCCATCGGCCAGACGCAGACACGCCGCGTAGGCGTCAGCCACCTCGCCCACCACGTCGATGGCGCCCGTGATGCTCTCCGCGGGGTTGAACTCCGTCGCGCCGGCGATCGTGATGTAGCGACCGCTCTCGCACGTCGCGTCCGCAGCGACGAAGCGCACGAACGCGTTGCTCACCGCGCGGCTCAGCGTCACGCTCATCGTGGCGGCCTTGCCCTTCACCACCGTCTTCGGCGACACGCCGGTCATCGCCACCATGTCCAGATTCATGTTGAACGCGTACATCGCCTCGCCCTCGAACTGGTAGCAGATGCGGGCCGACGCCGGCTCGCCGTTCACGCCGATCAGGTGCGACGACAGCGCCGCGCTCGTCGTGTCCTCCGCAGCCTCGTCCACCGTCGCCATGCGCTCCGCGTCGTGGAAGGACGACAGCGCGTTGAACAGCTCCGTCGCGTCCTCCTCGATGTAGCCCTCGCTCGGCAGCGCGTAGAACTTCTTCGCCTCCGCGTCCGTCGCCGCGTCGAACGAGCCGTCGTGGTAGAACGGCAGCGGGCGGCTGCTCGCGCAGTCCGTCTGGTCCGCCGCCATCCAGTTGTACACGTCGCCCTTGCGCATCATGTAACCCGCCACGTCCACCGTCGCCTCAGCACCCTGGATGGCGATCTGCGTCGCCTCCGTCACGTCCGCCGACGCGTAGCAGAACTGGCTCATCAGCACCGTGTCGGGGCTGTTCGCGTAGGTGTAGCACATGCCGAAGCAGTGGTACGTGCCCGCCTCGTTCGTCGCCGTCAGCGCGGCCGTCGCCGAGGTCTCCTGCGTCTCCAGCACCGTCTGGCCCTGCTCGTTCAGCACCATCACCTTGTCGCCGTTCTTGTTCAGCGCCACCAGGTTCTCCTCGTCGCAGTTCATGCCCTTCGTCAGCGACACCTTGTCGCCGGCGTACTGCAGGTTCGTGCCCTGCACCGTGATCGTCTTCGGGTGGCCCACCACCAGGAAGTAGTTGCCGCCCTCGTTCGTCGTGATGTCCAGCACGCCCTGGAACACCATCTTCACCTCGAAGTACGGCACGAACACCGTCGGGTTGCTGCTGTACGCGTAGCACAGCTTGTACACGCCCGACTGCGTGCCGATCGCGTTGAAGCTCACGCGCTCCCTGTCCACCACCTCCTGCGCCACGAACGGCTCAGCGAAGAGTGGCGGGTGGTTGCTCTCGAACGCCGAGCAGTCCGCGTAGCGCTCGGGCACGAACTGGATGCGGTCGCCCGCGTGCACGTTCTTGCCCACCACGTTGATCTGGTAGTTCACGTTCAGCGACAGCGACAGCTGCTTGTAGATCTCGTTGCCGTACTCCAGCGCCTCCACCGTCGCCACGTCCACGTTGAAGTCGTACAGCTTGTACGGCTCCTCCTCGAACTTGTAGCACAGGTGGTACGGCTCCAGGCTCGCGTGGTCGAACGTCAGCTCCACGCGGTGGTTCGCGTCGATGCGCTTGTCGCTCACGCCGTCGAACGTCACGTAGTCCGCCTCGCACGACGCGCCCGTCACGTAGCGGATGAAGTCGCCCGTCTTCAGCGCGACGCCCTCGTACGAGAACACGCTCGGCACGCCCGCCACCGCCAGCGTCGGGGTCGCGCTCGTCACGTCGTTCACCATCACCGTGTACTTCGACATGAACGTGTACGCCTCCGTGTCGAACTTCCAGCACAGCGTGTACACCTTGTCCGCCGCGCTCTCCACCACCAGGTCCTTCACGTACGCCTCCATCGGGCTCGACGCGTACACGGGCACCTCCTTCACCACGCCCTCCTCGCAGCTCGTGCCCTCCACCAGGCGCAGCACGTCGTTGTCGCTGAAGCCGAAGCCCTCCAACGTCCACGTCTCGGGCACGCCGGCCACCAGCGTCGAGAACATACCCTTGTTCGACGACACCGAGTCGATGCCCACCACCGTCATGTGCACGTCGGGGTAGAACTTGTACGGCTCGTCGCCGAACTTGTAGCACAGCGAGAAGCGGTTGTTCACGCCGTGCACCGAGCTCTGCAGGAACGTCATCGCCGCCGCGCGGTTCACCACGCGCAGCGCGCTCACGCGCTCCGTCGAGCCCGTCAGCAGCGACGACACCTCGCTCGACGACTCGGAACGGATCTGCTCAATGCTCACCAGGTCGCCCGACACGTCGTCGTACACCTTGCTCGACACCTCGCTCAGCAGCGCCGCCTGTCCGTCGCAGCCCTCGTCGCCGTACACCCACTTCGCGAACTCGGGCACCTCGGGAGAGTACTCGCCGTGAATGCGGAACGTGTACTCCTTCTGCGTGTACATCACCGACACGTCCTCGCTGCAGTCCTCGCACACCGGCTCCAGAGACAGCACGTCGTACACGCGGATCGCGTGCACCATCACCCACGGCTGGCCCACGAACTGGTAGCACACGTTGTAGAAGGACGCCGCGTTCTCGTCGAACAGCACCGGCACCGACAGCAGCTCGTCCACCGTCGCCGCCTCCATCGCGAACGCCGTGCACGTCGCCTCCGTCGTCAGCGCGAAGCGGTCGCCGTTCTGCACGCCGAAGTTCTTCTCGCTGCCGAACAGCAGGTCCTTGCCCACCTTGATTACAGCCATGTCGCTGCTGCCGCTCGACGCGCCGATCTCCTCGATGGTCAGCACGCGGATGCTCATCGGCGTCGGGTAGAAGCGCAGGTCCGAGCGCGAGCGGTAGCACACCGTGAACGCCTTGCCGAACACGTCCGAGGCGTCCTGGAAGGCGGCAGTGAAGTAGTAGTTGCCCGTCTCCACGTCCAGCAGGATCGGGATCTCCGTCTGCTCCTGCTCGCTCGTCGGCACCTTCACGCGCGCCAGGTTCGAGCTGCAGTCGCCGTCCATCGCGAAGCTCAGTAGGTCGCCGTGCTCGAACACGCCGCGCACCGCCCAGCGCTTCATGTACTTCTTCACCGCCACGCGGTCCATGCTGTAGCCCGCGGCCACCTCCTCACGCGTCCACCAGGGAATGATCTCGTCCACGGAGCGCAGCGAAATCGTCACATCGGGGTAGTGCACCGCCTTCTCGTTGCCGAAGAAGTGGCACAGCGAGAACTCGCCGCCCTCGTTGAACGTCACGCGGCCCTTGCCGTCCTCGCCCAGCGCGCTCACCGTCGTCTCTCCCGCGCTCGCGTCCGTCATGCTCACCAGACCGCGCTCGCAGTCCTGGCGCGTCCACGCGAAGCGGTCGTTCACGGGGCTGTTGATGTTGATGTTGAAGCCGTAGAAGTTCATCTCCACCGGCACGTGCGTCACGAACGCGTTCGTGCCATCCACGTTGCGCACCGCGTTCACGCGGCTCACGCGGAAGTTGTACGGGTAGCGGTTCACCGGCTCGTTGCCGAACTGGTAGCACAGGAACACGGGGAGCTCGTAGCCGAACAGGAAGTTGATCGACGACTTGTGTCTCGAGTCGATCGACACGACGTTCTCCTCGTACATGTGGTCCGACTCGATCGGCAGCGCGTTCGCCGGTCTGCACGGGTACTCCGCGCCCACCCAGTACGCGCGATCGCCCACCGACACGCCGTAGCCCGTGAACTCCACGCTCACCATGTCGCCGGAGGCAACCTGGTACTTGTTGTCGCTCTTGTCCTCCTGGCTGTAGCTCGCCACGTCGTACAGGTCGAACACCTGCATCACGATGTCGCGGTACAGGTGGAACGGCTCCGAACCGAACTTGTAGCACAGGTAGAAGCGCTCGTCGCTCTGCGCCGAAGAGTCCTCCGCGAACGCGAACGACGCCGTGCCGTCCACGTGCACCAGGAACGAGTTCTTCTTCGCCGACGCCGCCTGCATCGCCTTGCCCAGGCGCTCGCTCTTGCTCTTGATCTGCGGACGGCTCTCGCCCTCAGCGCTCGGCTCGATGTCGCTCATGTCCACCGCCGACTGCTCGTTCACCATCATCACCGTGTTCGTCTCGCACGAGTCGCCCTTCACCCAGCGCGCCACGTCCGGCGTGTCCACGCTGATGCCCTGGCCCGAGAACTTCACCGTCTTCTCCAGATGCACGATCGACAGGTCGTCGTGCGCGCTCGCGTCCGCGGACACCATCGACTCGATGTAGCGCACGCTCATCGTGAACGCGGGGTACGCCACGTAGCCCTCGTTGGAGTGCTTGTAGCACAGCACGAACTGGCGGCTCACCTTCTCGCGGAAGACGAAGTGCGCCGTCAGGCTCTCGTCCACCGTCTGCTCCGCGCTCGCGTACGACTCCTCGCCGTCGCAGCGCTCGCCCCAGTACACCTTGTCGCCAGCCTTGATGCCCGTGCCGCTGAACGTGAACGCCTTCTCCTGGTCCACCACCATCACGTTGGGCGCGCCCACATCCGCCGCCACCTTGCGAATGCCCGCCACCGTCACGAACACCGGCACCTTCACGAAGTAGTCCATCTGCTTGAACTTGTAGCACACCTGCAGCTCGCCGGCGGGCATCTCGTCCACCTTCATCGTCACGCTGCTGCGCGCGTCCACCACGAACGTCTTGCCCTCGTACGGAGCGTTGCACTCGTCGTCGCCCGTGTTCGGCTCCACCGTGCACATCGACGGGTTCACGTTCTGCGGCGAGATCAAACGCACCTCGTCGCCCTCGCCGATGCCCTGGCCCAGCACGTTCAGCTTCTTCTCCACACCGATCACCAGCATGTTGGAGTCGCCCTCGCTGCTCGTGAAGCTCGACAGCTGGTAGAAGAACGCCTTCAGGTTCGGGTAGTTCACCGTCTTCGCGTTGTCCCAGTGGTAGCACACGTCGTACTCGCCGCCCTCCGTCTTCTCCACCACGAACTGCGCGTACGCCTCGCTCTCCGAAATGCCGTACACCGGAGCGCGCTGCAGCGCCGAGCCCGTCGCCGTCTCGATCTTCAGGAAGTCCTCCGCGTTGAAGCAAGAGCCCTCCACCGTCTTGAAGGACACCGTGTCCAGGCTCGCCTCGGAGGTCTCGCCCAGGTGGCGGTAGAAGTCGATGTCGAACACCGGCTTGTACATGCAGCCCACGATGCCGTACGTGTTCTGGATGCCCGACAGGCCCAGACCGTAGATGGTGATGTCGCGGTACACCACGGGCATCTCCTTGCCGAAGCGGTACGACAGGTAGAAGCGTCCGTGCGTGCTCAGCTGCACGTCGCAGTTCGACTGCTGGTTGAAGCGGTACACCGGCACCGTCATCGTCACGCTCTCGTCGCTCTCCAGCACCCACGTCGCCGTGTCCACCTCCGCGTAGTCCGCCGGCCACTGGCCGTTCATCACGTAGTTCGCCGCCGGCTCGTTCAGGTAGCCGTACGCGGGCGTCACGCCCGTGATCTTCAGCACGCTCATGTTGATGTTATCGTAGCGCATGTAGTACGACTCGTCCTCGCTATTGCCGAAGTGGTAGCACAGCACCAGACCCGTCGCCGGCTCCTCGAACGTCAGACGCACCTTCAGCACGTTGTGCGACTCCAGGATCTTGTCGCTGCCCGACACCATCACGTTCATGCGCGCCTCCGGCACGCACAGGTCGCTGCTGCGCACGAAGAACATCATGTCGTTCTGGCTCAGACTGTTGCCGTTGAAGTTGAACCACTTGCTCTGCTCCGCCACCGCCAGGTCGCCCGCCATCGTCGGCACCGTCGCCGTCACCGTCGCCACGCTCATCACCGTGAAGTGGATGTTCGTGTAGTGCACGTACACGTTGCTGTTCACGAAGCGGTAGCACAGCGTCCACGACGCGCTCAGAGGCGTCTCGGGGTCGAACGTGATGTCCAGCTGGTTGTTCGCGCCCACCTCCAGCGTCGTCACCGACGCGCCGTTCACCAGCAGCTGCGAGAACGGACCGTTCTCGCAGTCGTCGCCGCTCATCAGCACGCGGAAGAAGTCGCCGGGGTTGATGCTGTCCTCCGTGCCCGACACCGTCGCCGTGCGCGTCTCGCCCGCGATGAACAGGCGCGGCTGCACGTCCACCACGCTGTACAGGTCGATGGTGATCTCGGGGTAGATCTTCCACGCGCTGTTGCCGAACTTGTAGCACAGAGGAGCGCCCAGGTTCGAGTAGCTGCTCTCGTACTTGAACACGATCGCCGTCGTCAGCGCGTCCTCGCCCATCGTCACCACGCCGCTCGCGTCGTTACCCACCTCCAGGTGGTCCACCAGAGGCGCGCTCAGCAGCGTCGCCGCGAACGCCTCGCAGCGGTCCGACGCGGGACACGAGGTCACGCCCAGCGCCACAAAGTCGTACAGCGAGTGGCTCACCGCGGTGGCCACGATGCTCTTCGCCTTGCCCTCCTGGTTGAAGATGAACGCCGTCGGGATGAACGACACGGTGGCAGACTCCGTGGCGAACTGGTACTCTCTGTTCAGGTTGAACGACGAGAACGTGCACGCCGACTCGGGGTCGGCGATCTGCAGAATGCGGTTCTCGCTGTCGTACACGAAGCGCTCGTTCTTGCACACCTCCACGCTCGTGCACTTCTCGCAACCCTCCTCGGACGGCAGGATCACCTCGAAGTCAGGCTGCGCGCCCGCAGGCTCGATCACCGTCACCGTGAACGTCACCGTGTACGCGCCGCCGTGGTGCACGGACACCTCCGCCTTGTCGATGCCCGACAGCTGCTCCAGCTTGATCGCCACCTCGGCGCCCGTGTCGTCGATGAAGATGGGCACCGTCTTCTCGCCGTTCGCGGAGAGGATGAACGAGCCCTTGTGCGTCACCTTGTCGAACGTGAACGCGATCGACTGCTTGTCCTGCACCGAACCGAACGCGCGGCTCGTCGCCTCCCAACAGTCGCTGTCCTTCGTCGCGCCGGGACGCGCGAACTTCACGCGGTCGCCCGTGTTGCCGTACACGGCGCTCACGCTCATCGGAATGCTCACGTGCGACGCCACCGTGCGCGGAGACAGCTCCGTCACCTCAGCCACGCGCAGGTGCATGTCGCTGATCTTCAGCGCCTCCACCGCCGAGGCGGGGCTCGAGAAGTCGTAGCACAGGTCCTTCATGCCCGAGCTGGTGAAGGTGTTGATCGTCGCGTGGCCGATCGACTGCACCGCCCAGTATTCGTCGGGGTTGCACGCCGCGCCCGTGTCCACCCACTGCGCGCCGTTCATGTCGTTCGCCGACGCCTTCGCTCCGATGAAGTCCACCTGGATCACGCTCGTGAACACCGTGTTGCCCCAGTTCTTCGTAATCAGCAGACGGAAGTAGCGCGCCGTCGCGTCGTAGTCCAGGTCCGCGTACTCGAACTCGCCGGCCAGCGAGGTGCTCTTGCGCAGGTCGCGCACCGACAGCACCGTCACCCACGGCGCCTCCTCCTTCGGCGCCTTCTCGCCGAACACGCAGTCGTCGTCGTAGCAGTTCAGCAGCGCCTGCAGCTCGTAGTCGCGCGGCAGCTGCTGGAAGAACACCGAGTTGATGTACATGCCGAACTTGTGGATCGTCGTCACGTTCTTCAGGTCGTACACGATCCAGTGGTTCAGCTCCGTCGAACGACCGCCGTTGTCGAACGCGAAGTTCGCGTCCATCGGACTGTCCATGTCGTCCACCGTCACGTACGGACCGTGCGACGCCACCGCGCGGTGGTTGTAGAACTTCGCGTCCTCCGCTCCGTCGCCTCCCGTCAGCGCCGGGTTCGGCGTCAGCGCGTGGTACGCCGCCTCGCGGTTCACGTCGTGAATGCCGCGGCCGCTGTAGCCCACGATCGTCAGCATGTCCTTCACCACCATCGGCTCCTGCTCCGCGTCCGACAGCGGCAGAATCAGCTTCTCGATGGTCGAGATCGACACGGAGAAGCCGAACGCGACGTCAGCCGTGTTGTGGAACACATAGTACAGACCGTACACGCCGTTCTTCGCGAAGGTCACCGTGCCGCGCACCTCCGTGGCGGTCACAGACGCCATCGCCACCTCCACCTTATCGCCCTCCGCGTTCATGAAGTACGCTCTGTCCGACTCCTTCAGGCTGAGACCGCGCAGAATCACCGGCGACTCCTTGTTCAGCACCGCCGTCACGAAGGGGATCTCGTTCTCGCCGATCAGCGTCGTCATCGACGCGATGTGGTGGAAGGAGAACACCTCGGGCAGAGGGAGCATCGCCGCGCAGCCGGGCAGCTTGAAGTACAGCGTGTACTCGCCCTCCGCCGCGTCGTCGTTCACCAGAACGTCGAACACGATGCGGCCCGCCTTCACCTGCTTGATCGACGCCTGCACGTTCAGCGCCGCGTCCTCCTTTCTGAACTCCAGCGACTCGGGCAGCGCCACCTGCGGGCCCGTCACCTCCAGCGTCATCGGCACTCGCTCGAAGAGGAAGTGCTCCGTCGCGTGGTAGTCGAAGATCGTCACCGTCGCCTCGGGGAAGCTGTGGCACACGCCGCTGAAGGTAGCGACCACGTGGTACGTGCCGTAGCTCGTGAAGGCAGTAGCCACCTTCACGCCCTCGGCAGTCACCTCGCGCACGATGCCCGTACCGCCCACCACGCCGTTCTCCTCGCAACCGCCCGTCGCGAACAGCACGGTGTCGTCCACGCTCAGTCCAGAAGCAGCCAGCGTGATCTCCGTGGTGCCCATCATCACGTTCGAGCACGCGTCGCCCATCACGCCCGTCACCGACGCCTCTTCAATATCGAAGTTAATACTGGGAGCGATGACCGTCTTGTCACCGCTGTAGCGCACGCAGAAGCGCGCGCCGCTCACAGGCTGGGCAGCGCTCAGCGTCACGCGCGCCGCCATCTCCGCCACCGGGAAGGACGCCTCCGACAGCACCGACTGCGCCATCTCGCAGTCCAGCGAGTCCGACACCGACGAGTCCACCATCGTCACGCTCGCCTCGCCCTCCACGTTGCCCACCATCTGCAGAGACACCAGACCGCCCACGGGTCCGTACACGGGCGTCACGCCGGTGATGCCGTACACCGTCTCCTTCGCCGAGGTCATCATTCCGTTCAGACACAGCGACGCCCTCTTCGATTCGGGGATCGCCGCGAAGGTCGACAGCACCACCGCCTGGTTCTTGTCCACGCAGTACGCCTTGGGAGCGTCCGCCGCCGTGAACTTGAACAGCGTGTACACGTCGTCGGGGAACAGGTTCAGACCCGTGATCATCGTCGACAGGTCGCGCACCATCAGCGACACCTGCACGGGCTGGAAGAACGACACGAAGAACGCCTTGCCGTGCTTCTTGCCCTCCACCAGACTGTACTTCGTCACCGTCGTCGTGTAGCCCGCCGCCAGCAGATCCTTGCGCAGCGCCTCCGCGCTCACGCCGATTCTGTACGGACCCAGCTCCGTCTGGTCCACCTTCAGCTTGAACTCGCCGATCTCCAGCTGGCGCGCGTTGGACAGCGCCGACGCGAAACCGAAGTCCAGCGTCGCGGTGGACAGAGCCGCGCCGTCGCAGTTCGTGTCCGCCTCCACCCACTTCGCGGGAATCGCCTCCGTCAGGATCTGGCCGAAGAACTCGAACTCCAGCAGCTCCACGTGGTCGGGATCACCCCAGTTCGACTCGATCTCGATCTTCCAGAAACGGGCGATCTTCGCCTGGTGGTCCGCCGCCTCGAACGACACCTTGCCCGGCACCAAGCTCGTCATCGTGTACGTGGCGAACTCGTAGAAGGGGCCCACGATGCTCTCGGGCGAGTAGTACACCTTGATGGTACGAGGCGAGCGGCGCTCGTTCTGGATGGTGATGCCCACGCTCTTGATCAGAGCCGGAGACTCCGTGTCGAAGGCCATCACGGCGTTCAGGTTCTCGCAGTAGTCGCACACCGCAGTAGAGCACATCGGGTGCGCGGTCATCGCCTCGTCGGAGCAACCGCTCACGCCGTGGCAGCCGTGGCACACTCTACCACCAGCGCCCTGGTTGTACGCCGCGATCGTGTTGCCGTCGATGGTGAGGATCTGGCAGTTGGTACTATCTGCGGGACAGTCTTCTCCGTTCAGAGACACGGTCTTCCACACATAACCAGAAGCAGCGTCGCCATCGAACACGTCGGCGGGGTGGCCCGTCTTCTGGTAGGGAGGAGAGTACGGGGGAACATTCGCCGAGTAGCCCCACTTTCCATAACCGGTCGGACGGACTCCCCAGGAACGACGGATGTCGTCGTTGGGCAGCCAAGCCAATTCGGCTTCTGTGTCGCAATCACTGTCCTCGAAGAGGAACGAGGATCCGCGACCCACGATTGAGTTCATCTCCGCTGATACGACTGCAAGAATCATCAGCAGAAACGACATTCTAGAACGTAAGCAAGAATCACCATCACCCCACAAATTCATAATAGAATTCATATTCTCAAATAGATAAAGCAACTAACAAAACCAATTAATTCAGAATCGATCAATTAGCTTCTCTAATTGAAAATCTGCTTTTCCAGCGAAAGGAGGGCGTTTCGCCGGCGACGGTCATAACGACCACGCACCACAAATACATGTCGATTTGGAATGCGCAAAATGGAGCTGATTTGTGGATCAACGCGGTCTCTATTCGATTCATGGCGCTCTTTCTCCATTTCCGTCGGTAAATGTCGCGCCTTCTATGTCAACACTTCTTTTCTGCGAGAAGGAGTCGCTTCCACGCCTTCCAGAAACCGTAATTGGGAGGAGAGGGTCCGACAACCCGAGGGATTCAAATCCGTGGAACACACTTCCGCGAAGGTCGCTTCGGTTCCATTGTTCCATTTCATTCCAAAAGGCGTGCGTTTCAAATGTGCGACGCAGATTGCAACAAAGAAAGCAGAACACGGATAATAGTACAGTCACTCCTAAACCGAGTTGATCGCCTATGCGTCAGAGCTAGGACAAGAGCAGCACGTCGTAACGCTTCGCTTTGTTCATGAAAATGAAGCCGTTGACCACATACTTGCTCTTCGCTCTCTTCGATTCCAGCACTATTCATAACTGCAACGACGCAAGATGCACAAAAGTTGATCACGCTTCGGAACCACGGCTGGTACAGCAGAATCCTACCGGTCAGGACCGCCCGTCAATCGAACAGGTTCTTCATCATGTCCAGCACGCAGAGAACAGCCACGACCGAAACCGCAAGGCTGACGTTGTTCAAAACGAACTCGGAATGACGAGCGGAGGACGAGACCGTGGCTCCGACAAAGGAGAACACACTCCGTTCGTGCGTGTACGCATAGACAGCGCCAAAAACGCCCTGCAGCGCCACCGTGAGGCAGGAAGCGAGGTGAACCGCCAAGATGCCCACCACTTGTCCACCGCGGGAATCTACTCTCAAACGAAACGATCATCCAAACAGTGCTTCACATGCCAGCACACAAACAGCGTCGCGGCTCCCATGAAGAGAAGGTTGAAACGCACGGTGACGAATCGCAGGTGAGAGAGTCCGAGAAGGACAAATGCGATGCCCGACTACGCGTAAGGAGAAACCGTCGAGCACACGATGAAGAGGAGAATGAAGGAGATGTTGTGGACGATCACGTACTTCATGTTCGTGTCGGAGTTGACCATGTGGCCGATCGTCGTGTTGTCCAGTCCCGTGGAGCTCTTCTCGCGTCGCAGTACCCACACGCCGTACCAGCAGTACACCAGCTCGATGATCACGCAGTAGTCCAGAGGCGAGAGGAGCGAGTGGAGCGGCGCAGTGAGAAGGCTACACTCACAACACACGACAAGCAATACCCGATCAGGAGGCCTGCTAAGTGTCCGAGGAACGAGGAGTTGGGGATGAGGAGTTTCGTCAAGAGGAGAAGAAGGAAGGGGTACACGCTGATGCGAATGCTACTCGTCACGCCCTCCCCTCTCCCCAACGTCACAGCAGTCCACGGAATCGTGAACACGATCGACGGAATGCGAACGCCGAACACGCTGATCACGTCCTGCGGGTCGGAGCACGCGCAAAAACTCATCCAGGCAAAGAGCACGCACGAATACCCGATTCCCCACGTCTTCTTCGTGCTACTCATTACTCCCGTCTCTTCCGCCCACTTGGCTTTGAACGATCGGTCGACGAAGGAGGACAGAACCATCATGAGGATCTGCGAGGCGACGGCAAACCACAGCGACAGGCTACGCGTGAGAGGGAGGAAGAGAAGGTACTAGAAAAACGGAATGCTTCCGAGTCTGAACTCGATAAAGGCGAGGGAGATGAGCGAGTTCACGTTCATCGCGATATGCAGAATGCTCTCGTGCGTGAAGGACGACGACAGGATGCGCCACGTTTCGCCACGCAGGACAACCGATTCAAAACTGGAAGCCAGCAGCGTTGCGTCCATCTTGTAGTTCCAAACGAAAAACCAAATCACTCCCAACACCATCACAAAGAAAGACGTCACGGGGTATCGGAGAATGAATGAGGAAGGGATGTGAAAGCGAATCGGTGTCTTGAAAAAGGGAAGGAGCGCTTCTTCCTTCAACTCACATCCATCCACTCTCGGAACGGATGAATCGCTTCCGGCCCCACTGCCCAAGAACAGTTTGTGCGAATCCGAAAACACATAGAACAGTCCCGCTTTCTCATCCTTGTAGACTCTTCTCCCTAGGTCCCTCGGGTACTCTGCACCGTATAACCGCGCACTCA
>ENA-UEQW01000813-UEQW01000813.1-human-gut-metagenome-genome-assembly--contig:-NODE-813-length-28261-cov-4.894905_pt1 | contig 28261 bp, 28 predicted proteins | sample MGYA00242947_ERZ507947 | MGnify/ENA primary metagenome ERZ507947 (study PRJEB26167, sample SAMN06115421) | human gut metagenome | host: Homo sapiens | place: China:Guizhou | collected 2015-03-17... | reverse complement strand
GCCTATAATGGAGAAAATCGACAAGCGAGGTATACCGCTATGGAAAAGCTCCGCGCCTTTCTGAAACGAAAGGACATCGTTTTCTCCGCCAAGCGCTATTTTATCGACGCCATGGGGGCCATGGCCCAGGGACTGTTCTGCACGTTGCTGGTGGGCACCATCCTCAACACCATCGGCCAGCAGTTCCACGTCGGGTTCCTGAACGCCGTCATCGTCACCATCGGCAAGGGCGATGGCGCGGTGAACTACACCATCGGCGGGCTGTGCTCGGCTATGGTAGGCCCCGGTATGGCCGTGGCCATCGCCCGGGCGCTGAACGCGCCGCCGCTGGTGCTGTTCTCACTGATCCCCGTGGGTTTTGCCACCAACTACATGGGCGGCGCCGGTGGCCCGCTGGCGGTGCTGTTTGTGGCCATTGTGGCCGCGGAGTTGGGCAAGGCCGTCAGCAAGGAGACCAAGATCGACATTCTGGTGACGCCCATCGTCACCGTGCTGGTGGGCGTGGGATTTGCCGCGCTGATCGCTGCGCCTGTTGGTACGGCGGCCTCCGCCGTGGGACAGGCCATCATGTGGGCGACGGAGCTGCAGCCCTTCTTCATGGGCATCATCGTCTCCGTGGTCATCGGCGTGGCGCTGACGCTGCCCATTTCCTCTGCTGCCATCTGCTTTGCACTGGGGCTGACGGGGCTGGCCGGCGGCGCCGCTGTGGCGGGCTGCTGCGCCCAGATGGTGGGCTTCGCCGTTATGAGCTTTCCAGAGAACCGCTGGGGCGGCCTGGCGGCGCAGGGCATAGGCACCAGTATGCTGCAAATGGGTAATATCGTCCGCAACCCCCGGATATGGATACCACCCACGCTGGCGTCCGCCATTACTGGACCGCTGGCCACCTGCCTGTTCCATTTGGAGATGAACGGACCGGCGGTATCCTCCGGCATGGGGACCTGTGGCTTTGTGGGGCAGATCGGCGTCTACACCGGCTGGGTCAACGATGTGGCCAGCGGCGCAAAGGCCGCCATCACCGGTATGGACTGGCTGGGCCTGGTGCTGATCTCCTTCGTGCTGCCCGCTGTGCTGACATGGCTCATTGCCATTCCGCTGCGGAAGTGCGGCTGGATCAAGGACGGCGATCTGAAGCTGGATCTGTAAAACACAAAAAAGGCGGCGTCAGCCGCCTTTTTTACTGAGTCGAAGCAGGCCGGAATTGTCTAACTTTTGGGAGTGGACTCACGGTTGCTTCTATCCCGTTTTTGCGCTTTTCGTTTCGCTCGTTCCTTCGCTTGACGTTTCCTCTGCACAGTCGGTGACAGGAAAATGTCGTATGCGCTAAGTGCAAAGATGCCGGTAAATGCTGCGCCGATCAAAACGAGAATTACCCGGCTGGTTTTCCGCTCTCTGTTAGAATCACGCAGTGAAAAACACAGCGTACCATCCGCTTCCAGCTCTGCGATTTCAGGAGTCGCATCCCAAGGCCGCCAATTATAGCCGGTATAGACACGGATACGAATCGAATGAGGAGTGCTGTTGAAATCGGAAGGAAGCTTCTTGTAGCACGAAAAGCCAAAGGTGTATTCCGTTCCGTCCGTGCATATCAACAACGGAATAGGATATAATCTGCGGCCTTGGCTGGACATCAGTGCCTCTTCGGAGTCGGCGTAAATTTCCATGGTGTTTTCTTCCGTATATGTCGGCTGGGTCAGACCCATGAAGAGAAATATACCGCCCAATACCAGGCACAGCAGGTAATTGCGGAATTCCCGTACCCGCCGTTTCCACGCCGATTTTTTTCCTGAGGCCATGTGTCATCACCCCTGTCCGGATCCTTTTGCCTCAGTATACCATGGCTGTACTGCGGCTGTAAAGAAAAGACTCGTGTTTGAGACGCGGTACAAATGCGGCTCGTTCGTCCGGTTTGGCTTGGTTTACAAGACTTGCACAATATGGTATAATCATCTATCAGCAACGAGGAAAGGAACGACCACAATGGAATTATCGGCAAAGCTGGTGCGTTCACAATTGAATTTTTTTAAGCCCTTTGTGGCGGGTTGCTCACTGGAGACCACCCGCAAGGGACAGGATAAGCTGGGCGAGCTGATGAGCGCCCTGCACAAGCGGGAGGTGATCTTCCGCGACCACGACTTCGAGCAGTTCAAGGGCGCGTGGGTCATGCCTAAGGACGAGCGCCGCAGCGGCGTGGTGCTGTATCTCCACGGCGGCGGCTATACCTGCGGCAGTCTGGACTATGCCAAGGGCTTTGCGGCTACGCTGGCCAGCGAGTGCGGTGTGCGCGTGTTCTGCGGGGCGTACCGCCTGGCACCGGAGAACCCCTATCCCGCCGCGTTGGAGGATGCACTGACTGCCTACGACTATTTGCTGAAAAAGGGCTACGCGCCGCAGCAGATTTTGCTGTGCGGCGAGAGCGCCGGCGGCGGGCTGATCTGCGCTCTGTGCCTGAAGCTGAAGCAGCTGGGCCGGGAGTTGCCCTGCGGGCTCATCGCCATCTCGCCCTGGGTGGACCTGACCGGTTCCGGGAAGTCCTACGAATTCAACCGGGACAACGATCCGTCCCTGACGGAGGAGCTGCTGCAATTCTACGCCAGGTGCTATACCCAGGACCCCACGGACCCGCTGTGTTCGCCCCTGCTGGGCGACCTGACGGGCTTTCCGCCGACGCTGATCTTCGCCGGCGGCGATGAGATATTGCTGGATGACGCCCGGGGATTGCATGAACGGCTGAAAAAGGCCGGGAGCAAAAGCAGGCTGGTCATCGCGCCGGAGCGCTGGCACGCCTATGTGCTCTATTGCCTGCAGGAGAACATGGAGCAGGATATCTATGAGATCAACCGCTTTATGACGCAGAACCTGTCCCCGGCCCGGAGCCTGCGGTGGATGCGTCTGGACAACGCCGCCAAGATATATCCCGCTGCCAAGCGGCGCAACTGGAACAATTTTTTCCGCATCTCCGCCACGCTGGCGGAGCCGGTAGACCGCGCGGTGCTGGCGGCGGCACTGGACGTGACGGTGCGGCGTTTCCCATCCATTGCCGTGCGGCTGCGGCGGGGCGTGTTCTGGTACTATCTGGAGGAGATACCCCACACGCCGCCCATACAGGACGAAAAGAGCTGCCCGCTGGCCCATGCGCCGTTCCGCCAGGTGCGGCAGTGCGCCTTCCGGGTGCTGGTGTATAAGGACCGCTTTGCGGTGGAGTTTTTCCATGCGTTGACCGACGGCACCGGTGCGCTGGTGTTCGTCAAATCACTGCTGGCGGAATATCTCAGTGAGAAGTACGGTATCTCCGTCCCTGCGGAGAAGGGCGTACTGGGACGGTTAGAGGAGCCGTCGCCGGAGGAGCTGGAGGACAGCTTTGCCCGGTATGCTGGGGATGTGACCGCCAGCCGCGCCGAGGCCACGGCCTGGCACCTGACCGGCACACCGGAGACAGATGGCTATAAGGACCTGGTGACACTGATGGTGCCGGCGGATAAGCTGCGTTCCTGCGCCAAAGACCACGGCGTGTCCGTGACGGAGCTGCTGTGCGCCGCCATGATGCAGGCTATTCTGGACCTGCAGACGGAGAAGGTGCCCAACCCCCGCCACCGCAAACCGGTGAAGGTGCTGCTGCCGGTAAATCTGCGAAAGCTGTTTCCCAGCAAAACGCTGCGGAACTTTGCGTCCTATATTACCCCGGAGATCGATCCGCGGTTGGGGGCGTGCAGCTTTCAGGAGCTGTGTGCCTTGGTGCACCACAAGATGGGACTGGAGAACAACCGCTGGACTATGCGGGCCAAGTTTGCCGCCAATGTGGCCAGCGAACGTTCGCCCGTGCTGCGGGTCATGCCGCTGTTCATCAAGAATATCGCCATGAAGGCCGTGTTTGACACGGTGGGCGAGTGCAAGTCCTGCTTGTGCCTGTCCAACCTGGGCCGCGTGGAGCTGCCGGACGTGATGGTGCCCTATGTGCGCCGGATGGACTTCATCATCGGTGTACAGGCAAAGGCACCCCACAACTGCGGTGTGGTCACCTGGGGGAACACGGCCTATATCAACTGTATCCGCAGTATCCGGGAGCCGGAGCTGGAGTATCACTTCTACCGCGTGCTGCATCGGCTGGGACTGCCCGTTAAGGTCGAGAGCAATATGCGCTGACACAACGGGAGAAAGGAGCCTTTCTTATGTATTGCATCAAATGTGGCGTGGAGCTGGCGGACAGCGAGCGCGTTTGTCCCCTGTGCGGCACCCGGGTATTTCATCCCGATCTGCCCTGCGGACAGGGTGAGCCGCCCTATCCGCCGGCTGACCACCCTCGCCACGAGGAGGTCAGCCGCATCGGCGTGCTGTTCGTCATCTCTGTGTGTATGCTGCTGCCGGCGGTCATCACCGTGCTGTGCGACTGGCGCATCAACGGGACCATCGTCTGGTCCGGCTTTGCCGTGGGCGGATTGCTGCTGCTGTATATCCTGGCGGTGCTGCCTCTGTGGTTTAAGCGGCCCAACCCGGTGATCTTCGTGCCCATCGACTTTGCGGCCATCGGTGTGTTTCTGCTGTATGTGAACTACGCCACCGGCGGCCATTGGTTTTTGACCTTTGCACTGCCGGTCACGGGTGCGGCGGGGCTGCTGGTGTGCGCCATGGTGACGCTGCTGCGGTATCTGCCCGGCGCGGCGCTGTACATCTGCGGCGGGGCGCTGATCCTGTCCGGCGGCATGGCGGTGTTGGTGGAGTTTCTGCTGAACCTGACCTTCGGCCTGCACAAGACGTTCCTCTGGTCCTTTTACCCGCTGGCAGCGGGAGTAGTGCTGGGGGCCATGCTGCTGGTCATCGCCATGTGCAAGCCCCTGCGGCGCAGCCTGCACCGCAAGTTCTTTATCTGAGAGGTACCCCATGCAGATGATTTTTATCGACATCGACAACACCCTGCTGGATTTTGACGCCTACATCCGGCAGACCATGCGGGAGGGCTTCGCGCACTTTGGACTGAAGCCCTACGAGCCGTACATGGAGGCCGTGTTCCACCGGGAGAACGGAAAACTCTGGCGGCAGATCGAGCAGGGCACGCTGACGTTCCGTGAGCTGGAAGAGATCCGCTGGAACAACGTATTCCGAGCACTGAATATCGATTTTGACGGACAGGTATTCGAAAAGTATTTCCGCGCGGCCCTGTACGACAGCGCTATCCCTGTGGATGGTGCCATGGCGCTGCTGAAGGCGCTCCACGGCAAGTATCCGCTGGCGGTGGCCAGCAACGGACCATACGATCAGCAGCTCCACCGGCTGGAGCTGGCGGGCATGAAGCGGTATTTCGATTGGTTCTTCGTGTCGGAGAGACTGGGTGCGTCCAAGCCGGCCCGGGCCTTTTTCGATGGGGCGTTTGCAGCACTGAACGATGGGCGCGAAACAGCCGTCATGCCGGCGGACTGTGTGATCATAGGGGACTCCCTGACCTCCGATATGGCCGGCGGCCGGCAGTATGGCATGAAGACCTGTTACTACCGCCGCCCCGGCGCGGCAGAGGGTACGGATGTGACCTGGCAGGTGACGGATCTGCGGCAGATACCGGCATTGTTGGAGGGTACGGCGTTATGACCATCAACGAATACCAGCAGCGAGCCATGGCTTCGCTAAATCCCGAATTGAAGGGCCGGGATGTGCTTATCAACAGCGTCATGGGCCTGTGCGGCGAGTCCGGCGAGGCCATCGACATCGTGAAGAAGTGGCTGGCCCAGGGCCATCCGCTGGACCGGGAGCATCTGGCCAAGGAGTTGGGGGACGTGGCCTGGTATCTGGCCGAGGCGGCCACGGCGCTGGACCTTGATCTGGAGGACATCCTCCGGGCCAACCTGGAGAAGCTGGAGCGCCGGTATCCAGACGGCTTTTCCACGGAAAAGTCCGTGGGCCGGGATAAGAACGATCTGTAAGAAAAGCGGAAGCGGCGGCTTCCGCTTTTCTTCTTCACGGGGACTTGACACCGGGATTTTTTGTGATACACTGAGGCGGTGCGCATTTTTTGCTTAGGAGGGATAGCTGTGCTGCAATCATTCCTCACCGTGGGGCAGCAGATCCTCACGCTGTACCTGCTGCTGGTGGTGGGCTTTGTACTGGGAAAGGTCAAGCTGTTGGATGACCGCGCCTCGGTGGCCCTGAGCAGCCTGGTCATGTACGTGGTGTCCCCCTGTATGATGGTGGTGGCGTTTCAACGGCCGCTGGAACATACGGCACTGCACAACTTCGGCGTAGTGACGGGTGTCTCGGCCGTACTCCATGTGGTGTTTATTGCAGCGGCCATGCTGCTGATCCGAGACAGGGACCGCGAACGGCAGAACTGTCTGCGCTTCGCCGCGGTGTTCTCCAACTGCGGCTTTATGGGCTATCCCCTGATGGCCGTACTGCTGGGCAGCATCGGCGTGTTCTATGGCACGGCCTACGTCATCGTATTTACTATACTAAGTTGGACGTGGGGCGTCTATGTCATCACAGGCGACCGCAGCCAGCTGCGGCTGAAGCCCCTGCTGCTGAACCCCGGCGTTATCAGCGTGGTGCTGGCTATGGCGCTGTATCTCGGGCAGGTGACGGTGCCGGAACCCCTGATGGTCCCCATCAACTATCTGGCGGACCTGAATACGCCGCTGCCCATGCTGGTGGTGGGCTATCAGCTGAGCCACGCCAATTTCAAGGCGGCGCTGCAGGGTATCAGCTCCTGGGTGACGCTGGTGCTGCGGCTGCTGGTGCTGCCCCTTGCCTCACTGGGCATCTGCCTGGCGCTGAACGTGTCCCATGACCTGACGCTGGTGCTGCTGATCGCGGCCAGCGCGCCGCCGGCGGCGCTGCTAAGTATGTTCGCCGCCCGCTTCGGCAAGGATACCGCCCTGACCTCGTCCCTGGTGTCGGTCCAGACGGCGATCTCCGCGTTGACCATGCCGGTATTGGTCGGCCTGGCAGAGGTGCTTGGATAAAGAAACATCCCCCGGCTCCGCCGGGGGATGTTTCTTTATCCGCGGTGCAGTATGGCGTCCAGATCCTGCTGGGGATGGGTGATGGGCTGCAGCTGATAGGTATCCACCAGCGTCTTGACCACCGTCTCTGACAGGAAGGCCGGCAGGGTGGGCCCCAGGTAAATGCGCTTGATGCCCAGAGCCAGCAGGGTCAGCAGGATACATACCGCCTTCTGCTCGTACCAGGACAGCACCAGCGTCAGCGGCAGGTCATTGACGCCGCAGCCAAAGGCATCGGCCAGGGCCAGCGCGATCTGCACAGCGCTGTAGGCGTCGTTGCACTGGCCTACGTCCAGTATGCGGGGGATGCCGTTGATATCGCCCAGATCCAGGTCATTGAAGCGGAACTTGCCGCAGGCCAGCGTCAGGATCAGCGAGTCCATAGGCGTGGACTTGACGAAGTCCGTGTAGTAGTTGCGTCCAGGGTGCGCGCCGTCGCAGCCGCCTACCAGAAAGATGTGCTTCACCGCGCCGCTTTTGATGGCGTCGATCACCGCCGGGGCGCTGTCGCCCAGCGCCTTGTGGGCAAAGCCGGTGGTCAGGATATGTCCGCCGTTGATGCCGCTCATGCTCCGGTCGGTGCTGTATCCGCCCAGGGCCAGCGCCTGGTCGATGAGGGCGGAGAAATCCTTGCGGCCCTGCCGATCCTCCGGGATGTGCTTCAGTCCGGGATAGCCCACCACCGACGTGGTATAGATACGGTCGGCATAGCTGGGACGGGGCGGCATGATGCAGTTGGTGGTCATCAGAATGGGTGCGGGAAGGCTGTCGAACTCGCTTTGCTGGTTTTGCCAGGCGGTGCCGAAGTTTCCGGCCAGCTGCGGGTATTTTCGCAGCCCCGGATACCCGTGGGCGGGCAGCATCTCGCTGTGGGTGTACACGTTGACACCGGTGCCTGTCGTCTGCTCCAGCAGCTGGTGCAGGTCCTCCAGATCGTGGCCGGATACCACGATGAACGGCCCCCGACGGATGTCCGTGTGGACCTTTGCGGGCGCCGGGTCACCGAAGGCGGCGGTGTTGGCCTTGTCCAGCAGGGCCATGCATTGATAGTTTACCAGACCAAATTCCGTGATGAGGGCCAGCCACTCCTCAACGGTGTGCTCCTGCCGCAGGGCGCACAGCCCCTTGTAGAACCACTGGCTGACCGCCTCATCCTCCTGCCCAAGGCGGAAAGCGTGATGGGCATAGGCTGCCATACCCTTCATGCCGAACAGCAGTGTGGCGCGCAGAGACACGATGTCCGTATCGCCGCGCCATAGCCAACTCGGGTCCTGTATCGGCAGACGCTGGGGCGTCAGTTTTTCGGCGCGGCGGATATAGCCCTGTAAGGCTGTGTCGTCAAAATTTACGTTGGTCAGCGTGGCGAACAGACCGTCCGCCAGCAGGTGTGTGACTTCCGGAGGATAGTCCTCCTTGGCGGCATATATCTCCGCCAGGTGGATGAGGGAGCACACCAGATAGTCCTGCAAATTGGCGGTTTTCGGCTGCTTGCCGCAGACGCCGGTGCGGACGCAGCCGCTGTTGCCCGCCGTCTGCTGACACTGAAAACAGAACATTTCAGACATAGAATACAAACCTCCTGACAGTATAGCAGCGATAGTCTGCCCTGCCGGGAGGAAATATATACAAAAAGGGAGACGCGCAGCGTCTCCCTTTTCTCAAAATTTCAGCAGAACGCCCACCAGGGCGGAGATTCCGATGAACACGATAGGGTGCCACTTTTTCACCACAGGTACCCAGTTGGTACACACCAGCAGTACGGCCGCCAGGGCAATAGCCGACCAGTTCAGCGCGGCCAGACCGGTCATACCACTGTGCAGCAAGGCGATAGGTACTACGGAGATGCCCGCCGCAGCCACCAGCGCGGTGGAGGCGGGGCGCAGGCCGTAGAACGCGGCGTTGACCCACTTGCTGTCGCGGAAGGCCTTCAGGAACGCCGCCACGATGAGAATGACGATAACGGAAGGGGTTACCAGCCCGATGGTGGACACCAGCGCGCCGCCGATGCCGCCGGTGGTGAAGCCCACGTAGGTGGCCATGTTCACGCCGATGGGGCCGGGAGTGGACTCCGACACCGCCAGCATATCCGCCAGCTGCGCATGGGTGAACCAGCCGGTGCGGTCGGCCATATCCTGCAGGAAGGGCAGAGTGGCCAGCCCGCCGCCCACGGCGAACAGGCCGGTCTTGAAGAATTCCCAGAATAGTTGGAGGTACAGCATTATTTCGCCCTCCTTATCACGTTCTGAATGACGATGCCCAGCGCCGCGGCCGCCGCCACGAAGATGACGGGGGACAGGTCGGTGAGCAGCGCCGCCGCCAGCACAGCAAGGAAGATCAGCCCGGCGGCCCAGTCCTTCACAGAGCCCTTGAACAGCTTGACCACCGCGTTGAAGATCAGCACGCACACGCATACGCGGATACCCGCAAAGGCGTGCTGCACCCACGCCAGATGGGAAAAGCTGTTGATGACGCCCGCCAGTGCGGTGATGATGATCAGCGATGGGAACACAATGCCCAGCGTGGCCACGATGCCGCCGATAATACCGGCCTGCTTCTGCCCTATGAAGGTGGCGGTGTTTACAGCGATGATGCCGGGGGTGCACTGGCCGATGGCGAAGTAGTCCACCAGCTCCTCATCCGTGGCCCAGCCCTTGTCCTCCACCACCTCGCGCTGGAGGATGGGCAGCATGGCCATACCGCCGCCGAAGGTCATGACGCCCACCTTGGCAAAGGTGAGGAACAACTGAGCGAGAAGTTTTGCATTCATGATCGTATCACCTCATTCTATATATCCGTACAGTCCCCGCACCGATACCTCGCCGCTGCGGACTGTCTCCATTTCGCCGTTTTCATACTGCACCGTCAGACCGAACTGTTCGTCTATGGCCAGCGCCGTGGCCTGACGGACGGTATTGCCTCGCAGGACGCGCACGGGTCTGCCCAAATTCACGCACCGCCGCCGGTATTCCGCCAGCCATTCCACTGGGTCGGTCAGCACCGTCCGCAGGGCTGTCAGCTGGGCCAATATGGCGTCTGCCAGCGCGTCCGGCGACACGTCAAGCTCTTGTAGGGCAAGGGATGTGGCCATGTCCGCGATGTCCGGCGGAAAGGCTGTCTGGCCCACGTTGACGCCGATACCTACCACCAGCCACGCCGCGCTGCCGTCGGGGAGCAGGGAGGACTCGGTCAGAATGCCGCAGAGCTTTTTGCCGTGCAGCACCACATCATTGCACCACTTGATGCCGCAGTCCGTGTCGCAGAGGCTCTCAACAGCGCGGCACACAGCCACCGCGGCCAGCGGCGTCACGGTGAGCAGCTGCTCAGCCGGGCAGTCCTGCCATAGGGCGGAAAGATACAGGCCGCCCTCCGGTGATTGGAACGAACGGCCCAGCCGGCCCTTACCGGCGGTCTGCGCCCGGGCGATGACGGCGGTGCTGTCCAGCCCCTGCGCGGCAAGGGCCTTGCATACGTTGTTGGTGGAGTCCACGGTGTCATAGCACAGAACATCCCAAGTCACGGCCATCATCTCCTTTCGGTCGAAAACACATTGTAGCACTGTATTCCGCGTTTGTAAATAGTTGACAGGTGTTAAGGAATTTAGTATCATCAGGACAGTTTTTGGAGGAGGGACGCCTATGAACACCCGTACCCGCAAGCTGGTCTATACCGCCCTGTTCGCTGCGCTGACGGCGGTGGGCGCGTTTCTGCGTATCCCTATGGGGTACAGCTCTGTGACGCTGCAATATCTGTTTACGGCCATGGCGGGGCTGCTGCTGGGTCGGAGGTGGGGCGCTTTGAGCCAGGCGGTGTACGTCCTGCTGGGGCTGGTGGGCCTGCCCATTTTTACCATGGGCGGCGGCTTCGGCTATGTGTTCCAGCCCACGTTCGGGTTCCTGCTGGGGCTGATCCCGGCCGCATGGGTGGTGGGTGCCGTGGCAGGGGAGAGTCTGGACCCCAAACGCATGGCACTGGCGTCGCTGGCGGGACTGGCCGCGCTGTACGCCGTGGGAATGCCCTACATGGCCTTGATACTCAACGCCTACATGGGCAAGGGTATGACGTTTTCCGCGCTGCTGTGGGCGGGGATGCTGCCCTACCTGCCGGGAGACGCCGTGAAGATCATCGTGGCGGCGGGCGTGTGCCCCGTTTTGCGGCGGCGGTTAAGATTGGCGGATGGCAGCGATAAGTGTGGCGAATGACCTTGTGCAATACAGCCAAATCACCTTCTGAAATTTTGACAGGATATTGGCACAGAAATGTATTGCATTTTGCGGCTGTGCCCCGTATAATAGGCAAGAAAATGAGAGGAGGGACACGCCATGACCTGCAAGACGATCGTGAAAAAGCGGACTGGCGCTCCCTCTGTTTTTGTTTCTGATATTGTTTCCATTTGACCGGTGATTTTTCACCGGTCATTTTTTCAGGCAGTTTGTAAGTAAGTAAACATATACGGATGAACGAGAAAGAGAGGACAAGTCACATGAACAAGAAATTAGGACACGATGCCATCTACGACGCCCGGGAGCTGGGCGTACCCCGGATGCTCCTGTTGGGTCTACAGCACCTGTTCGCCATGTTTGGCGCTACGGTGCTGGTGCCCATCCTGGTGACGGGCTACGGCCTGCCCCTGTCCATCCAGACAACCCTGCTGTTCGCCGGTATCGGCACGCTGCTGTTCCACGTCTGCACCAAGTTTAAGGTACCCGCCTTCCTGGGCTCCTCCTTCGCCTTCCTGGGCGGCTTCCAGGCGGTGGCTGGTCTGAACACCGGCAAGTTCGCCGCCATGACCGGCGAGGAGAAGCTGCCCTACGCGCTGGGCGGCGTGGTCATCGCGGGTCTTTTGTACCTCGTGCTGGCCCTGCTGTTCAAGCTGGTGGGTGCCAAGAAGGTCATGCGCTACTTCCCACCCATTGTCACCGGCCCCATCATCATCCTCATCGGTCTGAACCTGTCCGGCACCGCCGTGGCCAACGCCTCCACCTGCTGGTGGCTGGCTCTGGTGGCTATCGCCATCATCATCGTCGCCAACATCTGGGGTAAGGGTATGGTCAAGATCATCCCCATTCTGCTGGGCGTGGTGGGCGCGTACATCGTGGCGCTGATCGCCGGCAAGGTGGACTTCACCGAGGTGGCCGGCGCTGACTTCGTGGGTCTGCAGAAGTTCGTCCTGGCCAAGTTCGATGTGACCTCTATCCTGGTCATGGCGCCCATCGCCATCGCCGCCATGATGGAGCACATCGGTGATATGTCCGCCATCTCCTCCACCACCGGCAAGAACTTCATCGAGGATCCCGGCCTGCACCGTACCCTGCTGGGCGACGGCCTTGCCACCGCCTTCGCCGGTATGTTCGGCGGCCCCGCCAACACCACCTACGGTGAGAACACCGGCGTGCTGGCACTGAGCCGCGTCTACGACCCCCGGGTCATTCGTCTGGCCGCGCTGTACGCCATCATCCTCAGCTTCTCCCCCAAGTTCGACGCGCTGGTCAACTCCATTCCCACCGCCATCGTGGGCGGCGTCAGCTTCGTGCTGTACGGCATGATCTCCGCCGTGGGTGTGCGCAATGTGGTGGAGAACCGCGTTGATCTGACCAAGTCCCGCAACCTCATCATCGCTGCGGTGATCTTCGTCTGCGGTCTGGGCTTCAGCTCCACCGGCGGCATCACCTTCACCGCGGGCAGCGCCGACATCACACTGACCGGCCTGGCCATCGCCGCCCTGGCGGGCGTGATCCTGAACGCCGTCCTGCCCGGCAACGACTACGAGTTCGGCAAGAGCGTCGAGGGCGACGCCAGCGCCGACCTGGGCAGCTATTGAGCCATATCTTGAATGGATACCGGGCCGCGCGGCCCATACCCCGGGGACGCACGGACAAAAGGCAGGCATCGTAAGATGCCTGCCTTTCTGTTGCCTGTTTCCGTGCAACACCGGAGAAAAACACCCCGCATAATAGGACGGCATACACTGTAACGGTGCCGCTGAATAATGTGTGGGGAGGACACAAAGGATGAAAAACGAAACTTCTGTTATGGCCATTCTGGCGGCGGCGCTGGGTGCGCTGTGCAGCTACGCCTCGGCGCTGGTGGTGCCGCTGGCGGTGCTGATCGCCGTAATGCTGGCGGACTATGCCAGCGGTATGGCAAAGGCCTGGAGCGCGGGCAAGCTCTGCTCCAAAACCGGCCTGCGCGGTATCCTGAAAAAGTTGGGCTATCTGGTGCTGGTGGGTGTGGCCGGCGTGGTGGACTGGCTGGTGCGTTACGGCCTGACCCAGGTGGGGGTGGAGGTCAGCTTTCAGTTCCTGATGGCGGCGATGGTCATCGTCTGGCTCATCATCAACGAATTGATCTCCATCCTGGAAAACGTGGCGGCGCTGGGCGGCCCGGTGCCGGGCTTTTTACGCAAGCTGTTGACGCGTCTGAAGGCCACCGTTGAAACAAAGGCAGGGGAGGAAGACAAAAATGCAAATCAATGAAGTTGCCTATAAGTGGGCGGGCCAGTTGACCCGTCGGACGGCCACCCGCCGCATCATCCTGCACCACGCCGCGGCGGTGACATGTACGCCGCAGCAGGTCCACCAGTGGCACCTGGCCAACGGGTGGACGGGGATCGGTTATCACTTTTTCGTCCGCAAGGACGGCACGGTCTACCGCGGCCGTCCGGAGGACACCGTGGGCGCCCACGCCGGGAACAATAACTACGACAGCCTGGGCGTCTGCTTCGAGGGCAGCTTTGACCGCGAGACCATGCCTGACGCCCAGCTGCGCGCCGGACAGGAGCTGGTGGCATACCTGAAGCAGAAGTACGGCATTTCCACCGTCCAGCGCCACAGCGATGTGAACGCCACCGGCTGTCCCGGGGACAATTTCCCCTTTGATGCCCTGGCGAGCGCGCAGACTGCAAAGCCTGCGGTGCCGGCGCCGGTGGTCTCCGGCACGACGCTGACGCTGCCATTGCTGACCACCGCCAGCCGCGGCGATACCGTGCGCTGTGTACAGGCAGCGCTGACCGGATTGGGCTATGATGCCGGCGGGGCGGACGGTATCTATGGGACCAACACCGCCGCGGCGGTCAAGCGTTTCCAGGCATCCCGGGGCATTGCCGCTGACGGCTTGGTGGGCCGTGATACCTGGCACAAGCTGCTGGGTGCGTAGAAAAAATAGCGTGCGGAAAGAGGGCGGCGTCGGCCGCCCTCTTCTCTTGTATCCGAAAAGCCCCCATGCGGACGCATGGGGGCTTTCATTATGCCAGAATGTTCTTCAGGTCCGTCAGACCGGGTACATTGGTCACCACCAGCACATGATCTCCCGGCTCAATGGTGGTCATGCCGCCGGGAATGATGGTCCGGCCCTCCCGCACGATGGCGGCCAGCAGGACGCCGTGGCGCAGGGGCAGTTTCATCAGCGGCGTGTGCAGTATGCCGTTGCCGTCGTTGCTGGCAGTGAATTCCAGAGCCTCCACCTTGCCGCCCAGCAGCTTGTACAGTGACTCCACCGCCATGCCTTGCGAGTTGGCCAGTGCGCGGACGTAGCGGGTGATCTGGTTGGCGATGATATCCTTGGGACTGATGATGCTGCCCAGGCCCGTTTCCTGTACCAGCTCCATGTAGTTGGGACGGGTCATTTTCGCCAGCACCTTCCGCACGCCGGCGCGGCGGGCCGCCAGGGCCATCAGCAGGTTTTCCTCGTCACGGCCCGTCAGTGCCACGAAGCCGTCCGCACCGAACAGGTTTTCCGATTTGATGAGGTCGATGTCCGTGCCGTCGCCCTCGATGATCATGGCGCCCGGCAGGTCCTGGGACAGCCGCAGACACTTATCATGGTCCTGCTCCACCACATGGACCCGCGTGCCGGCCCGGGCCAGCTCCCAGCTCAGGTACATACTGATCCGACTGCCGCCCAGAATGGACACGTCCTTTACCCGTTGGAGGCTGCGCCCCATGCTCTTGAGCATTTTGTGCAGCTCGGCCTTGCTGCCCACCATGTACAGCCGGTCCTCCAGCTGGGGCACGAAAGCGCCGTTGGGGATGATGAACTCGTCGCCCCGCTGGGCGGCGCAGATCAGCACCTCTGCCACGCGCTCCCGGTGAAAGTCGCTGAGGCTGCGGCCCAGGATGGTATCCTCCGGGTGCAGCTGAAAGCCGATCATATCGATGCGCCCACCGGCAAAGGGCTCCACAGAGATGGCTGCCGGGAAGCTGAGGATCCGCGCGATCTCCTGCGCCGCGGCCAGGTCAGGATTGATGACCATATCCAGGCCGATCTCCCGCTTGAGCATATCCGCGTCCCGCCGGTATTCCGGGTTCCGCACCCGGGCAATGGTGTGCTGCGCGCCCACGCTTTTGGCGATCAGCGCGCACACCAGGTTCGTCTCGTCCACGCCGGTGACGGCGATGACCAGGTCGGCGTCCCGCGCCCCGGCCTCCATCAGAACGCTGATGGAGGCGCCGTTACCATGGATGCATAGTACATCCAGCGTGCTGTCCGCACGGTTCAGGTGGGCGGCCTCATCGTCCACCACCGTGATGTCGTGCTTTTCCTGGGTCAGCTGCTGGGCGATGGCATAGCCCACCTTGCCGCAGCCTACGATGATGATCTTCATGCGTCCTCCTCTCCGCCCGAGGGGGCGGCGGTCTGCCTCTTTTCCAGCAGGGCGGCGGCAAACTCCGCGCCCAGTATCAGTATCTGTCCCGACATATACAGCCACAGCAGCACCACGATCACCGTGGCGATGGAGCCGTACAGCACCGAGTAGCGCCCCAGGTGCTCTACGTAGTACGAAAACGCCATGCTCAGCACCATCCACGCCGCCAGTGAACCGCCCACGCCGGGCAGTACCTCCCGCAGCGGCCGGCGCTGGCCCTGGGAGAGCATATACAGGATCACCAGCGTGATAGCCATGACCACCGCCAGCAGCACGAAGCGCAGGGAACTCCACGCGGTGATGAACGAGTCGGTGATGGTGATGAACCGCCCGACAAACTCCAGCACGGACCGTCCCACCACCACCAGCACCAGCGTCACGGCGATAACGACGATCAGCCATACGGTGAACAGCAGGATCCGCAGCTGGCTGCGCCACAAGCTCTCCGGCGCGTTGCGGCCAAAGGCCTTGCGGAGCGAGTGCATCAGGCACCCGGAGGCCCGCATGGGGAACCAGATGGAGAAGATGAGACTGAACCACAGCAGCTGACGGCTCTGGTTGGCGGAGACGTACTCCAGATATGAGCGCACCACATCCACCACATCTGCCGGCAGCAGCGGCTCCAGTACGGAGGTGATATACGCTACGTCCAGCTCCAGCAGACCCAGCAGGGTGCTGATGAAGATCAGCAGGGGGAAGATGGCGAACAGCAGATAATACGTCAGCGCCGCGCTGTCCCGGGCTACGTCGTGGGTATAGTACCGCAGCACCATGTCGGCGGCCAGCCGGCCGGTGTGGGTGCGGGGGAATTTTTTGTTACCACTCATATCAATATACCTCGGATGTTTAGTATACCATGATTGTTGGTAAAATCAAAGCATAATTTATCGGCACGGCTGTTTCCGCCCGACCGGGCTCAATTTTTCGTAAAAAACCGAAAAAATGAAATTTTTATTAAAAAAAGCATTTCAGGTTGTCGAAACGTGAAAAGCATGCTATAATACTGTAAGCATAACTGGAAATTATAGGAAATCACTTTATCATTATTATACATGAGTGGAGGACGTATTATGGATAATCTGACTACCATCGTTCGTGACGAGATCTCGCGGCAGTACCGGAGCGTGCGGCAGTTTGCCTTTGCGGTGGGCGTGCCCCTGTCCACCATCAACAGCGCCCTCCACAACGGCGTCGGCGGTTCTTCGTTTGATACCGTCATGCAGATCTGCAAGACGCTGGGCATCAAGGCGATGGCCGATGATGCCGCCTTCTATCTGACCGATGATACCGAGCAGCTGCTGACCCAGTACGCCAAGCTGGATGACTACGGCCGCCACACTGTGGCCTCCGTCATGCAGGTGGAGTACGAACGCTGCTCCAAGCTGAACAATCTGGACGACTGACATATACGGCCCACCGCTCTTCGGCGGCGGGCCTGTTTTTTCCGCCGCCGCTGTGCGGCGGCTTTTTTCGCTTTTTTATTGCAAACACCGCCCTACTGCGATACAATATATACGATAGATTTGTTGATGAATTTGCATTAGGTGTTGATATTATTGCATTTGAATACAGGGATTTGATTGCAAGCGGGAGTCGCTTTGCTGAATACAATGGCCGGCCGGCTGCGGAGGAAGTCTATGGAACAGTTTACCGTCCAACTGAACAACGCGACCTGCACGGTGTGTATCGGCGCCGGTGTTCTGGGGCGCGCCGGCGCGCTGCTGCGGCAGCACGTGCCGCAGGTGCGCCGCTGGGCGCTGGCGGCGGATGAAAATGCATCTGCCCTTTATGGCGAGTGGGTACAGAGCAGCTTCCGGGCTGCCGGACTGCAGGTGCGGCTGTTCCCGCTGCCCCAGGGCGAGAGTGCCAAAACGCCGGAGGCATGGTTGTCCCTGTGCCGCCGGATCCTGGACAGCGGCTTTGACCGTTCCTGCGGCGTGGTGACGCTGGGTGGCGGCGCCTGCGGCGACGCGGCGGGCTTTGCCGCCGCGTCGCTGCTGCGAGGCGTGCCGTTGGCCCATATCCCCACCACGCTGCTTGCCCAGGTGGACAGCGCCCTGGGCGGCAAGACGGCTCTGGACCTGCCGGAGGGCAAAAACCTGCTGGGCGCGTTCCACCAGCCGTCTCTGGTGCTGTCGGACCCTGCTTGCCTGGCGACGCTGCCGCAGCGGCAGTTTGCCTCCGGTATGGCGGAGGTCATCAAGACCGGGCTGGTGGCCGATTCCGCCCTGCTGGCCGCCGCCGAGCAGGGCCTGCGGAGCGACAGCGGCGAGGCCCTGACGGCCCTTGTCGCCGCCTGCGGACGGGCCAAGCTGCACTTGGTATCCGGTGATGCGGAGGACCACGGCGCGCGCCGCCTGCTGAACTTTGGCCATACCTTCGGCCACGGCTACGAGGCTGTCGGCGGGTATGACACCTGGACCCATGGCGAGGCTGTGGCCGCCGGGATGTGCCGTACCCTTCGCTGGCAGATAGCCAATGGCTATGGCGGCACCGATGTGCTGGCACGGCTGGAGCCGCTGCTGACGCGGTACGGCCTGCCCACGGCCATCGACTGTGACGAGGCGGCCCTGCGCCGCTGCGTGGGCCACGATAAAAAAACCGCCGGCGGTACGGTGCAGCTGGTCATCGTCCGCTGTATGGGACAGGGTGAACTGGTGACGGTGCCCCTGTCCGATTTATGGGAGGATAAAGCATGAAGCTGTTATTGACGCCTTCGTCTCTGCGGGGCACCGTCACGGTGCCACCCTCCAAAAGCCTGCTGCACCGCGAGCTGATCTGCCGGTTTCTGGCGGGCCAGGTCACGGAGCTGCCGCCCCACGCGGCACAGGATGTGCTGGCGACCTACCGGGGACTGGCCTGCCTGACCGCCCCGGCGCCGCTGGTGGACTGCGGCGACAGCGGCAGCACCCTGCGCTTCTTGCTGCCGCTGTTCATGGCCCTTGGCCGCACCGACGCGGTGTTCACCGGCTCCGACCGGCTGCTCTCTCGTCCTATCCCCGGGGATCTGGGCCTGCGGCGCACGGAGCAGGGCCTTGCCCTGACCCGCCCGCTGACAGCGGGCCACTGGTCGCTGCCAGGAGATGAGACGTCCCAGCTGATCTCCGGTATGCTGCTGGCGCTGCCGCTGCTGCCGGGGGACTCGGACATTACCGTCACCGGAGAGGCCGTCTCCCGGCCCTATGTGCAGATGACTCTGGCGGTCCTGGCTCGCCACGGCGTCACCGTGGAGAAAATCACCGATGGCTGGCATATCCCCGGCGGGCAGTTCTGTCGCCCCGCGCCGCTGTTGGATGAGCCGGACTGGTCCGCTGCGGCCTATTGGCTGGTGCTGCGTGCCCTGCTTCCCAGACAGAGAAGAGAGGCTCTTCGTATCCCGTTGGCGCCGCCGCCCTATCTCCAGGGCGACGCGGCCATCCTACGCTATCTGGACAAGCTGCCGGAGCAGATCGATATCTCCGACACCCCGGACCTTCTGCCGCCGCTGGCCCTGTACGCCGCGCTGCGCCCGGGTCGCGATACCCACTTTACCCACGCCGCGTTCCTGCGGCAGAAGGAAAGTGATCGCCTGACCGCCGTCTCCGCTGTGCTGAACGCGCTGGGCGCTTCGGCAGAGGTGCAGCCGGACGGACTGGTCATCCACGGCGTGAGCGCGCTGCACGGCGGGGATGTCTCTGCCTGCGGTGACCACCGCATCGCCCTGCTGGCTGGCTGCGCCGCTATGGTGGCCGACGGCCCCGTGACACTGTCCGGCGCTGAGACGGTGGCGAAGTCCTACCCCGCCTTCTGGCGCGAGCTTGCCGCCCTGGGCGGAAACTGGGAGGTGCTGGAATCGTGATGCACTACACGCTTTTCGGCGAGTCCCACGGTCCGGCGGTGGGTGTCCTGCTGACGGATGTGCCGCCGGGTCTGTCGGTGGACGAGGCCTTTATCCGTGAACAGCTGCTCCGCCGCATGGGGCAGGGCGGGCTGACCACCGCCCGGCAGGAAAAAGAGGAAGTGTACTTCCTGTCCGGCGTCTATCAGGGCCGCACCACCGGCGATCCGCTGGCGGCGGTCATTTACAACGGTGATGTCCGTTCCGCCGACTACGACAGCCTGAAACACAAGCCCCGGCCCTCCCACGGAGACTATACCGCCGCGGTCCGCGCCCTGGGCTGCAACGATCCCCGGGGCGGCGGCCATACCTCCGGGCGGCTCACCGCGCCGCTGACCGTGGCCGGCGCGCTGGCGATCACATACCTGAAGACGGCCCATATCGCCGTTCACGCGGATGTCCTGGATGAGGAGGCTCTGCGGGCACGCGCTGCCGATGCCAAAGCGGACGGCGACAGTGTGGGCGGCGTGATCCGCTGCACCGTCAGCGGTCTGCCCGCCGGTTTGGGCGGCCCTGACTGGCGGGATACCGTGGAGGGCACCATCGCCCGCCATGTGTTTGCCATTCCCGCTGTCAAGGCCATCGGCTTCGGCGCGGGGGAGACTTTCGCCCAAATGCGCGGCAGCGCGGCCAATGACCCGTTTACGATGGCCCGTGGCGCTGTTCGCACAGCGACCAATCATGCCGGCGGTGTCAACGCCGGCGTCACCAACGGCATGGACGTGGTGTTCGACGTGACGTTCCGCCCCACGCCGTCCATCGCTAAGGAACAGCGGACTGTGGACCTATATACCATGACGGAGACGACTATCTCCGTCCCCGGTCGCCATGACGCCTGCATCGCGCTCCGCGCTGCCCCGGCGGTGGAGTCCGCCGCCGCCCTGGCGGTGTGCCAGCTGCTGCCGGACACGCCCGCCGACCTGGATGGTCTGCGCTGCCGATTGGACGAGACGGACGCGGCGATCCTGGAGCTGTTTGACCGCCGTCAGCGGCTGTCTGCCGCCATCGGCGCGTATAAGAGCGCCCACGGTCTGCCGGTCCGGGATAAGGCCCGGGAGGCGGAAGTCCTCCGTACCCGGGGCGATATGCTGCCGGAGCGCCGCAGCCAGGTGGAGCGCCTGATGACCCTGCTGATGACCCTCTCCCGGGAGGTGCAGGCATGAGGGGGCGGCTCATCCTCATCGGTATGCCCGCCAGCGGCAAGACCACCATCGGCGCCGCCCTGGCCCGGGCGCTGTCCGTGCCCCTTTACGACGCGGACGCACTGACGGAGCAGACGGTGGGCCGTTCCATTCCGGCGATCTTCGCCGCGGAGGGCGAGGCTGCCTTCCGTGCCCTGGAACGCCGGACGCTGGAAGCGCTCTGCACAGAGACGGAAATACCCTGCGTCATCGCCACCGGCGGTGGTGCGGTGTTGACGGAGCAGAACCGTGAGCTCCTGCGTCGAAGCGGCACGGTGTTCTGGCTGGACCGGACGGTGGATAATATTATGTCGACTGATTACGCCGCCAGACGTCCGCTGCTCGCCGGGGGAGAGGCGGCCCTGCGGGCCCTGTATGCCGTCCGCTGCCCGCTGTACGCGGCCTGCGCCCATTATCGGGTGCCTGACGGCACTGTTGACCAAATGAAGGACTTTATTCTGCGACTATGGAGGGATACGCCATGAAGCTGCTCATCCTCAACGGCCCCAACCTGAACCTGTTGGGCCAGCGGGAGCCGGACATCTACGGCAGACAGAGCTATGACGATTTATGTAAACTGATTTACGAGCACGCCGCCGCCGTGGGCTGCCAGGTGGAGCTGTTCCAGTCTAACCATGAGGGCACGCTTATCGACGCCATCCAAGCCTCCCGGGCCGGCTTCGGCGGCATCGTCATCAACCCTGGGGCCTACGCGCATTACAGCTACGCCATCTATGATGCTCTGCGCTGCGCCCCCGTCCCGGCGGTGGAGGTGCATATTTCCGATATCAACGCCCGCGAGCCCTTCCGGGCCGTGTCCGTCACCGCGCCAGCCTGCGTTAGAGTCATCACCGGCCACGGACTTGCCGGCTATCTCGAAGCCATGGACTATCTGCTCCAACACACCAATGACACTGCGGCTGCGCCCACCTGCGGCTGCACTGGGGAGGCACTTGTATGACCAACAAAAAGCTCTATCTTATCGGCGACCCCGTGGATCATAGCCTTTCGCCGCTGCTCCACGGCGCCATGATCGCCCAGACCGGCGTACACTACACCTATGGAGTCCGCCGCGTTCAGCCCCGCGATCTGGCCGACTTCGTGGCCGAGGCCAAGGCCGGCGGCTGTGCCGGGTTCAACGTCACCATGCCCCACAAGGAGGCCATCCTGCCGCTGCTGGATGAGCTGAGCCCTGCGGCGGCCGCCTGCGGTGCGGTGAACACCGTCTGCATCAAAAACGGCCGTGCCATTGGCTATAACACTGACGGCCGGGGATTTGTGGACAGCCTGCGCGCCCGCGGCCTGGAGCCGGAGGGCAAGACCGTGCTGCTGCTGGGTACCGGCGGCGCCGGAGACGCCATCTGTGATGCGCTGGTCGGCGCCGGTGTGAAAAAGATTTTCGTCACCAACCGCAGCGTCTATCCGGCCCAGGATCTGGCCGCGCGTTACCCGGATAAGGCGCAGTTCATCTACTTCGGCATTTTCCCCGTCCGCCGCGCCATGGCCGAGAGCGACCTGTTCATCAACGCCACCTCTCTGGGCATGGCCGGCATGAAGGAGTTTTCCGACCTGGGCTTCCTGCGTGACGCCCCGGCAGGCGTCACCGTCTACGATCTGGTCTATAATCCCCGGCAGACCATGCTGCTGCGCGAGGCAGAAAAGCGCGGCCTGCCCACCGTGTCCGGCATCGACCTGCTGCTCTACCAGGCGGCCCGTGCCTTCAAGATGTTCACCGGCAAGGACGTGGATATGCCCGCCCTGCTCTCGGCGCTGGAGGGCAAGCTGGACTGAGGTTGACACCCGTCCCGCGCGGTTATATAATACCCGAAGGCTTTTCACCTTTTCTTTGAGGTATTTTCTATGAACTTTCGATTGCTCTCACACACAATGGGCTACATCCTGTGGGTCGAGGCAGGCTTCCTGCTGCTGCCGGCACTGACGGCCTGTATTTATGCCGAGACCTGCTGGCAGCAGTTTCTGCTGACGGCGCTGCTCTGTGCCACAGCGGGCACGGTGCTGCATCTGATCCCGGTGAAAAAGACCCAGATGCACAGCCGCGACGGCTTTGCGGCAGTGGCCCTCAGCTGGGTGCTGCTGGCACTGTTCGGCGCGCTGCCCTATGTGTTCACCGGTGTTCTGGACAGCTATATTGACGCCCTGTTCGAGACGGTCTCCGGCCTGACCACCACCGGCTCATCCACCTTCACCGCCGTGTCCCACCTGCCCCGCAGCGTGCTGCTGTGGCGCTCCCTGACCCAATGGATGGGCGGCATGGGTGTGCTGGTGCTGTTCCTGGCGCTGACGCCGAAGCTGGGCGAGGGCGCGGTGTTCCTCATGCGGGCCGAAAGCCCCGGCCCCATCAAGTCCAAGCTGGTGCCCAAGGTGGGCGGCACCGCCAAGATACTCTATCTCATCTACGTGGTGCTGACCCTCTGCGAGGTGCTGGCCCTGCGTCTGGCGGGCGAGAGCTGGTTCTCCGCCGTCTGCCACAGCTTTACCACCATGGCCACCGGCGGCTTCTCGATTTATGATACCTCCCTAGCGGGCGCGTCCAAGGCGGTCATGTGGATCGTCACCGTGTTCTCCTTCCTGGCGGGCGTCAACTTCTCACTGATGTTCCTGTCTGTCCGGGGCAGGGTGAAGGAGGCGCTCCGCAGCGAGGAGCTGTGGATCTATGTGGGCGTGGTGACCGCCGCCACACTGCTGCTGTGTGTCAATCTGTGGGCGCAGGCCGGTGTGGGCTTTCACGACTCCATCACCGATGCTGCTTTCCAGACTGTCACCATCATCACCACTACCGGCTTCGCCACTGTGGACTTCGCCCTGTGGCCTACCTTCTGCCGCATGGCACTGGTGATGCTGATGTTCATCGGCGGCTGCGCCGGCTCCACCGCCGGCGGTATCAAGATATCCCGGATCGCCATTCTGTGCAAGAGTCTCAAGCGCGAGCTGAAGCGTCTGGCCCATCCCAACCATGTCAGCGTCATCAAGATGGACGGTCAGGCCGTGGAGGAGCGCGTCGTTTCCGCCGCCAGCTCCTTTATCTGCGCCTATCTGCTGGTGCTGCTGGCCGGTGCGCTGGTGGTCAGCTGGGACAACTATGGCTTCCAGGAGTCCTTCGCCGCGTCACTGACCTGTATCAGCAATGTGGGCCCCGGCCTGGGCATCCTCGGCCCCATGGAGAATTTCTCCATCCTCTCGCCCCTGAGCAAGCTGGTGCTGTCGCTGGAGATGCTCATGGGCCGTCTGGAGCTGATGCCCCTGCTGGCGCTGTTCCTGGGCAGCACCTGGCGTGACTGACGCAAAAAAGCACCCCGCGGGGTGCTTTTGTCATTTCTGCGCCGTGCAGTATGCCTCATATTTTTCCTGCAGCCAGGCCTTTAGCGTCTCCACGCCCGCCTCGTCCCAGGTGAAATCCCGTTCCTCCTTGTCCTGCGCCAGCTCATAGCACACATTGCTGTATACAGCGGTGTGCAGGATTCCCGCGTCCTTATCCCCATCGAAGCGGTAGCGGAACTCCCCGATGGAGCCGGTGTATATGAACGCCCGATTGAACCAGTTGGGCGTCAATTCTGCGAATTGTGGGTGCATGACGGTCGCTCCTTTCGTTTATCATAGGGATGATACCACAAAACCGACGGACTGTACAGGCAAAAATTTGCCGCGGCTCGCCGAAGGACTTGAAAACAGACCAAACGTATGGTACAATGTGCCTGCATATTCAGGGGCACCGCCCCTTGGCAAAGTGAGGGAATAGCGTATGAAAAACGCAGTCAAACGTATCGGTGTGCTGACCAGCGGCGGCGACGCCCCCGGCATGAACGCCTGCATCCGCGCCGTGGTCCGCAGCGCCAACGCCCGGGGAATCGAGTGCGTGGGCATCCGCCGCGGCTATCAGGGCCTGATCTCCGGCGACATCGTCGAGATGGACAACGCCAGCGTCAGCCGCATCATCAACCGCGGCGGCACCATCCTGTACTCCGCCCGCTGTGACGAATTCCGCACCAAGGAGGGGCAGGAGAAGGCCTACGCCACCTGCAAGCTCATCGGTCTGGACGGCCTGGTGGCCATCGGCGGCGACGGCACATTCCGCGGCGCGCAGGACCTGTCCAGGTTCGGCATTTCCGTGGTGGGTATCCCCGGCACCATCGATAACGACATCGTCTGCACCGACTACACCATCGGCTTCGACACCGCGGCCAACACCGCCGTGGAGTGTATGGACAAGCTCCGCGACACCATGCAGTCCCACGAGCGCTGCTCCGTGGTGGAGGTCATGGGCCACCGCGCCGGTTATCTGGCGCTGTATGTGGGCGTGGCCATCGGCGCCACTGCCGTGCTGGTGCCCGAGCGCCCCTACGACTTTGAAAAGCACGTGGCTGAGAAGATCCGCCGCGCCCGTATCAGCGGCAAAACCAATTTCATGATCGTGGTGGCCGAGGGCGCCGCCAGCGGCATGGCCGTGGGCGAGCAGATCAAAAAGGAGCTGGGGCTGGATCCCCGCGTCACCATTCTGGGCCACATCCAGCGGGGCGGCAGCCCCACAGCCAAGGACCGCGTCACCGCTACCCGCATGGGCTACGAGGCGGTGCAGCTGCTGGCGGAGGGCAAGACCAACCGCATCGTCTGCGCCAAGGGCGACCGGATCAGCAACGTGGACATTGATGAGGGCCTGGCCATGACCAAGACCCTGAACCACGAGGAGTTCGAGGTCATGACCGTCATGACCGGAAGATAAACCGTGAAAGAGAAGCAGGAGGCCGTGCGGCCTCCTGCTTTTGCCGCGGCAAAAATGGAAGGAAATGGAAGTATTTACAATTTTGCGATGAACATAGGACAAAATCTGGGAGAATTTACAAAAAGGGGTGGACAAACGGAAAATACTTGTTATAATCAAAGTATCCGCAACGACGTCGTTGCATTGCGTTTTAATAACGATTTTATTAAAACGATGGGGTCTGCGGAAATATAAATTTCTATGGGGAGTGTTACAATGAAAAAAGTATTGGCAACCATTCTGGCGCTGGTCATGGCACTGGGCCTCACCGCCACCACGTGGGCGACCGAAGGAGGCACCGAAGGCGGCCCGGGCACGACATCCGGGGATTTTTATCAGGACACGGAGAATGAATACGTGTGGCATATCAAGAACCTCGAAGGTCTGAAAGAGTTCCGTGCAAATCTGAAGAATGACCAGTGGCATGCCGTGGGCAACTACTGGAGTGAGGGACAGAATGAACGCCTGAAAAATGAAGCCTATTACGGCTATACCATCGTGCTGGATAACGACATCGACATGAGCGGTGAAGTAAGTTGGGAGCCTATTGGCGGCGTAAATGACCCGTGGCGCTTCAACGGAACGTTTGACGGGCAGAACCACACCATTTCCAATATGAAGATAGATGGTAATGGCGACAATATTGGATTCTTTGGGTTCCTTGAGCCCGGCAGAGAGCAGGGGCTGCGTATCCAGAACCTGAAATTCGACAATGCCAATGTCAGCGGCAGGGAGAATGTGGCCGTGCTGGCGGGAGCTGCCAACCTGTTCAGTGAGTTCAGCAACATTACCGTCACAAACAGCACGGTAAGTGGTACTAAAAATATTGCCGGTATTGTCGGTTATACGCTAAACGGCGAGAAAATCAACAACATCACCATTGAAAGCACGAAGTTGTATGCGTCTGAAAAGCGTGTAGGCGGCATTGCGGGCTACGTATGTAATTCGGCTAACCGTGTCAGTGACGGCTGCGGCGGCGCATATGAGAAGTGCAGCGTAAAGAATCTGACGATTGCAAAGGGCGCTGCCAACAACGCATGGCCTGCAGAGAGCGGTTATCTGTTTGGACTGCTCAACTCGGATGGCGGTACGACCTTATATAAGCTGACAAACTGCCGTGTTAACGGTAAGCTGGTGCCCGCAGCGACGGTGGAGCAGGCCGGAGATGGCACTCGAGCACCGTATACGGCGCTGGGTGTGACAGTGTTCTGCTATGGTGCGAACAATGTAACGAATGTCAGCATTATCTGCACGGAGACTGATCCCACCCCCTCCACCGGCGGCTATTACTACTATCCCTCCACCACGACCAATGACACCACTAAGGGCAGCCCCAAGACCTTCGACGCGGGCGTGGGTATCTACGCCGTGACCGCTGTTCTCAGCGTTACTGGCATGGCCTGGGCCGCTAAAAAGCGCGGAAACTGACCCGCATTTCCTGCGGTGTCTTACCCCGGCGCCGCGCGAAATAAAAAAGGCACCCCGTCAGGGGTGCCTTTTCTGTTTACTCAGCAGGGGAGGGGACGTCCTCTGTCTCCGGCTCCGTCCATTCCACCATGGTGGCCACGCAGCGGTTGATGCTCTTGCCCTCGCCGTAGAACTTCCGCTCATAGTCGGTCATCACGCCCACCGGCCCGTCCGCGTGCAGATCCCGCGTCACCTCCGACAGCGCGAACCCGAACTGCGGGATCTCCTCCAGCGACCACTCGAACAGCTTATCGTTGTCGGTCTTGAAGTGGATCTGTCCGCCCTCCGCCAGCACTTGCCGATACTTTTTAAGAAAGTTCCCGTGGGTCAGCCGCCGTTTTTTCTGGTTGCTCTTGGGCCACGGGTCGCAGAAGTTGATGTACAGCCGGTCGATCTCCCCGTCGGCGAACATATCCGGCAGCAGCGCCGCGTCCCCGTCCACGAACCACACGTTGTGCAGTTCCGCGTCCCGCGCCTTCTCCATGGCCACCACCATGGCGTCCGGCACCTTCTCCACGGCGATCAGCAGCACCTCCGGCTCTGCCGCCGCGGTCCCCACGGTGAAGCCGCCCTTGCCGCAGCCCAGCTCCACCCGCAGCTCCCGTGCCTCCGGCATCAGCTCCCGCCAGCGCCCCCGCAGGGCGAACGGGTCCCGGATCAGGTACGCGCCGCAGGCTTCCATCCGGGGCGCCAGATTTTTTTTCTTCCGCATCCGCATATTCATGTCCTCGCCATTTTACGATTTTCTCCCATCATACCCCATCTTGCGCCGGGATACAAGCACGTTTTTCCCTGATATCCCTGTTTGCTGCGCTCCTGCCCGAAAAAGTGTGCAAATTCCGGTGTCCACTTTTGTGGAAACCGCTAAAAAAGTAAAAAGCCGGTGGGTTGGACTTGATAAATTTCTAACGGGCCACTATAATGTGATATGTATGAGGAGGCGTATGCCCACCTGCCGGCCCCGTGCCGTTTCCGGGCGCTGCGCCCACGGAAAGGAACCATAAGGAGGAACTTGACATGACCAACATTCTGCTGGAAAAGAAGGGCCTCATCGCCGTGGCGACCATCAACCGTCCCAAGGCGCTGAACGCGCTGAATTCCGAGGTCCTGACCGACCTGGACGAGCTGGTTTCCGCCGTAAAGGCGGACGCGGATATCCGCGCTCTGGTCATCACCGGCAGCGGTGAAAAGGCCTTCGTGGCCGGTGCCGACATCGGCGAGATGAGCACCCTGACCAAGGAGGGCGGCGAGGCCTTCGGCAAGCACGGCCACGATGTTTTCCGCGCCATCGAGACGCCGCCCAGCCCCACCCTCGCCGCGGTCAACGGCCTC
>ENA-UEQW01000812-UEQW01000812.1-human-gut-metagenome-genome-assembly--contig:-NODE-812-length-28286-cov-6.276330_pt1 | contig 28286 bp, 20 predicted proteins | sample MGYA00242947_ERZ507947 | MGnify/ENA primary metagenome ERZ507947 (study PRJEB26167, sample SAMN06115421) | human gut metagenome | host: Homo sapiens | place: China:Guizhou | collected 2015-03-17... | reverse complement strand
CAACTCTTTCACGTCCACGAAGGCTAGGCGCAGAATCATCTCCTTCAACGCCGGTATGTCCACCATCTCCACCTTTCGCACATTGCGGAACGCCTTCATTCGCCCTTCAAACAATGTCAACGCAGGCAGGTCTGTTCGTCACTCTCTCTCAAAGCACTCACTCTTCATCACCAATGCACTCTTCTTCTTCTCGTTACCTCTGAATGCCTCGTTGCCGACAGTCAGCTTCGTCAACCCAGTCAGACTCTCAAACACTGTGTTCTCACAATTCACAAAACAGCCATCGCCAATACTCACTTCAATCACTCCACAATTCTTCATCACAAATGAACTCCACTTCACACAACTCTCCTTCCCAATCACAAACCGCCTCAACTTCTCACAATCAATCACCTCAAAACATCCTGATGTCTTCGTGAAACACCTCGCTCCAATCTCCACCTTCTCCAAACACTTGAACTCACTCAGCTCAAACCCCTTCACACACTGAAGACAGTCGTCACCCACCACCAACTCTTTCAGTCCAGGATACACGTCCAGTTTCCACTCCACGATATCCGGATCATTGCACAACCCACTCTTCATGTAGATAGCGTCTGTGTCGGGTTCCCCGATGAACATGTCGTTATCGTCGTTTATGTGAAGCGCGTGTTCTGCCTTCACCCTGTCTTCTTGTGTCATCGGTTTGTTCAGCATCGTCACACCCACCACATTCATGCTCTCTGTGATCTCGTCATTTGGGGGTGGCGTTACGTTACCCACGCGCTCTGCCAATTGGAGCAAGAGGGAGGAATTGCCCTTGTCTCTGATGCGGTCGATCGAGTCCTTCACGAACGGGTGCTTCAACAACGCCTCCACCGAACTACGCTCCTTCACGTCCTTCACCAAACACGCCTTCACGAAATCCACCAAGTCGGAAGACCATCCCGATGAGGAGAGCGAAGGCGAGGGCTTGTTCAACACCTGATTCACGATCTTCGCTGACGTCATTCCAGCGAACGGATTCTTGCTCTCAGCCATCTCGATCACACTCATCCCGAGGGCCCACACATCGCTCTTCAAGCACGCCTCTTCTTCGTACACTTCGGGAGCCATGTACATCGAAGTGCCACACACGTTATTCCGCTTTGAACACGAGTGTTCCAGTTGAACAGCCAACCCGAAATCACCCAACTTGATCACACCACTCTCTGAGATGAACAGATTGTCTGGCTTGATGTCTCGATGCATCACATTCCGATTGTGAAGATACGACAACCCCAGCAAACAACAACTCACCACCTCACGCAACTCCTCCTCCTTCAATCGATTCCCACTCCTCAAATACGCTCCCACAGACCCACAGTGACAGTACTCCATCACAATCTACTTCATTACCTAAATCACAATCATCCCACCCACAGTTCTCCCTTTCTCCGAATTGCATCGTAGTATCGCACAATATAACGAGACTGGCATTCCTTCAACAACTCCAATTCAGTCTCAATCGCATTGCCGTTTCCAATAGGTTTCAATCGCTTAATCGCTACCAGATCGTTTGATTTCTTATCCTGTGCAACGAATACCTCGCCATATGGACTACCTCTGAAACCATGGATTTCATGCATACCCTTTTCCTAATGCGTTCTTGAGTTCGTACGCATTCTCAGCGCTCATCCTGAAGAGAAGAACGCAGATACGTAATCAATATGTGGAAGTGTTTTTCACTGTCCTTTCTTCACTTAACCTCCAATCCTCTCGGTACACCATTCATTCACTCCGTATGCCTTGATTCCACCCAAAGCAACGATTCTTTTCTCCATTCAACGCCATTATTCATATACACCAAATCCGTATCTTCACTGTTTAAGATCAGTTTATAAGTCTTTCGTTTTGGTACGCCGACACGGTAGTCCTTGCGTTCCACCGGTGTAAAATTACATACAAAGAGCAGATTATTCTTTCCATCTTTACTCTTTCTGATAAAACTGAAAATACTGCGGTCAGCGTCGTTGGCATTGATCCATTCAAATCCGCCCCAACTGCTGTCAAGCTCGTAAAGTGCCGGGTTTTTCTGATAAATATGTAATAATTTCTTTACCCAGTTCTGCATATGTTGATGATCCGGATTTTCCAGCAGATACCAGTCTAATTCTCTTGCCTCACTCCATTCCTGAAGCTGCGCAAATTCCTGTCCCATAAAAAGAAGTTTTTTGCCTGGATGTCCCATCATAAATGCATAACCGACCATCAGATTTTTAAATTTATCTTCCATCTCGCCAGGCATCTTATTGATCATGGAACATTTCAGATGTACCACCTCGTCATGGGAAAGCACAAGGATATACTTCTCGCTCTCATTATAGCTCATGGCAAAGGTCAGCTTGTGATGATTGTCCTTACGGAAATATGGATCAAGTTTCATATAATCCAGAAAATCATGCATCCATCCCATATTCCATTTATAGCTGAAATTAAGCCCATCGTCTTCCACGCGGCCAGTCACCTTCGGCCATGCTGTAGATTCCTCTGCGATCATGACTGCTCCCGGATTTCTTCCAAGGATCAGTGTATTGACATGCTTAAAAAACTCCACTGCCTCAAGATTCTTATTATCGCCATACTTATTCGGAACCCACTGTCCCGGCTGCTTTCCATAATCCAGATATAACATGGATGCCACCGCATCCACACGCAGTCCGTCAATATGATAATGCTCGATCCACATTAATGCACTGCCGATCAGGAAATTCTTGACCTCATTCTTGCCATAATCAAATATCTTTGTACCCCAGTCCGGATGTTCTCCTTTTCTCGGATCTGCGTATTCATATAGACATGTCCCATCAAACTCAGTCAGTCCATGTGCATCTTTCGGAAAATGTGCCGACACCCAGTCTAAGATCACGCTGATCTTATGTTTGTGACATTCATTGATAAAATATGCAAAATCCTGCGGTGTTCCATAACGTGAAGTCGGCGCATAATAACCTGTCACCTGATATCCCCAGGAACCATCAAATGGATATTCCGAAATACCCATCAGCTCAATATGTGTGTATCCCATCTCTTTTACATATGGGATCAGATACTTCACAAGATCCCTGTAACTGTAAAATCCGTCATCCTCTCTGCCCGGATGGCGTTTCCAGGAACCCGGATGCACCTCATAGATTGCCATAGGTTTTGCATAGACATCTTTGGTCTTAGCACGCTCTTCCATCCATTTTTCATCAGTCCATTTAAAATGATCTATATCTGCGACTGCAGATGCTGTTCCCGGACGAAGTTCCGCATAATTTGCATATGGATCTGCTTTATAAAGCCGCTTGCCATCTTTCGTCTCGATCAGATACTTATACAGAGCCCCTTCCTCTATACCAGGAATAAACAATTCAAATATTCCCATCGTATCCGGCTCAAGCCTTGTCATTTCATCTGCCGTTTCATCCCATCCGTTAAAAGAACCGATTACCCAGATTCTCGCGGCATTCGGAGCCCATACATCAAAACATACACCACGGATTCCATACTGATCCGTAAAATGTGCCCCCAGTTTGCGGTAAATCTCATAATGCGTCGCCTGTCCAAATAAATAGCGATCCAACTCTGAAAAATTAGCCATACCCTTACACCCCTTTATTTTTATGTCATGATTATAGCCTGTATATTTTAGATTCCAAAATCTTTTTCGCGAAGAATCACATAATCTTCATCATCATATCTTCTGGATGTGATGATACTAAATGCTTTTCGTAAACCGCCCTTTTCAGATTTACTGATCGCATCATCCACGATTTCCTTTACCTCTGTGAGTGTTGTTGCCCTGTCATATTTCTGAATATTGCTGATACTGTTGTAAAGTGCCAGAATACCCATCTCGTCTATTGTATATCCAAGTTCATTTGCATATGCTTTTGCAAATGAGACAAGCTCATCACTGGTAAATATCGGAATATTGATTTTCTCAGAGAAACGGGAAGCAAATCCCTCGTCCCTGCCAAGTGCTTTCTCAATTCCACGATGTGTATCTTCCATAATGACAAATAATCCGCTTGTATCACTTTTAAGAAGAAGTGACAGCCGGACTGCTGTTTCTTTGGAAATATCGCCTGCTTTCTCAATGATCAGACACCCACCGGAAATCTTCTTTAGTAACGATGCAACATCCTTTTTATTTAATGCAGATGCTTCGATCTTTCCAACCTTGCCCTTCGGCCTTCCGGTTTCCTTCTGTAAGGCTTTTACCATAGCCGTTGCAAGAACTGTTTTTCCACTTCCGCTTCCACCCTGGATCACCATGTTTCCGGTGGAGGCATCCTTCCCTGTTTTCAGATGTCTTGCCGCACCTGTAAGTGCCTGACATATCTGCTCTTCCATTCCTTTTATCGAAACAAAATAAGTAAATATCCCTCGCAGTTCTTCACTCAAAGATGTAACCGCCTCAAAATCTTCCTCATCTTCAGGCTCACTGATCTGTGGAAGAACACTTTCCGCGTCAACAGTATGTTCTACTGTCTCTGCTAATGTCTGATCCGTTACCACTTTTCCAAGGTCGATCGTATCGGCAGTAATTACATCATAATCATCTGCCGACTGCTCTTGTGCCCTTACCTCCGGCATTTCATCTTCCTGATCTGCTTGAGAAAAATCTTCCTTTTCCTCTTCTGTCCAGGATTCCTGTCGCTGATCCTCCTCAGGAATTTCCATATTCTCCGGGGTCTGCATCATCTCTGATACTTCTTCTGCGATCTCATCCTCATTCACTTCCAGTTCTGATGATTCTTCCTGCCCGGACGTTTCTTCCTCTGATGCAGCTGCCTGCGGTGCGGTTTCCGCCGCCACCGATCCGGCTATCTGCGGTGCAGTTTCAGTCGCCACCGATCCGGCTATCTGCGGTGCAGTTTCCGTCGCCACCGATCCGGCTATCTGCGATGCGGTTTCAGTCGCTGCCGATCCGGCTGCCTTTGCAAGCTGTTTATCAATGTTTGCCGTCTCAGTCGAGATCCGTTCGATCTCTTCCTGCAAGATCTGATTCATGTTTGCAACCATAGCTGCTGCCCTGTCATTTTCCAGCGGCTTGCCTTCTATATACTGATCCTGCAGTATATCTTTCGGAGCAATGCCTGCATCAAGTTTTGGAATAATATCAGCAAGGCGTCCCATAATTTCTTCAGCTTCCTGCAGGGCGCGTGCCTTTGCCGATTCAAGTCTGCGCTGCTTTGCATCTTCTAATGCAACTTCGGCAGCATATTTTGTTTTTTCCCACTCGGCAAGAACTTCTTCAATACTCATCTGACCGGTAATCTGATGCTCTAATGCCGTTTTTTCCGGCATATACATTCCAAGCTGTCCGTCATGTTCTTCCGCAAGCAGCTCTTTAAAATTTATCTTTAATGAATCATCGATCTCGTGATCCGACTCTATATGTGCCAGATTATTTTCATCTTCCCCGGACTGATCATATTCTTCTTTCGGAAGCTGCAGATAAGGGATCTCCTCCACGAGTTTTTTGATATTATCCATACTGTCCGTAACGGTTTCTTTTTCCGTTGCCTGCATGATCTGCTGCATGCTTTTTTGTAATTCTTCCTGCAGATTCTGTGTATTAAACCGCTCCGGTGAAAGTTTCACATCCGGTATCTGCACGGTTTCATTAACGATCTCCCCCGAATCAAGTTCCTCCTCCGGTCTGACCTCAACAACGCCTTCACGTTTCTGACAGAATCTCCGGTACTTTTCTTCCTGCTGTTTATTTAATGGCTGATAGATCATCTTCAGCTCTAAGGCACGCTCCACATATGGACCTTCTCCAAACCACAGAACCAGCTCATCACATGCCTCCACACACTTATCTGCCATACCCGCTTTATGGTACAGACATGCAAGTTCAAATGCCCATTCTTCGGTATATTCCTGTTCTTTTAACTCCTCTAAGATTCCGATCAGAGTCTCTATATTTGCACCCTGCGCTTTGCAGATCTCATATTTCAGCACATATTTTAAATTATCATGCGGCGCGATCTCCACAAACTCCTGATAATAATCCTTCGCCTCATCAAAATTTTTCATTTTGATTGCAACCTTTGCCAGACGGAAAATGATCATCCTTCCAATCGGTGATCTGTCATATGCCATGAGCAAAACTTCACGACTGTCCTCCAGACGACCGGTATTCTCATAAATTTCTCCAACTTTTACAAGTGCATTTACATTTTTTATTTTATTCCAGTTGATCGTATCAGCTATCTCTGCTGCCTTTTCATAATTATGTTCGGCAGTCAGTGATTTCATCTGATCCAGTTTTAATTTATATTCATATTTATCCAAAATTATGCCACCTTTGAACGCGCTATTCTTTTGCTGCTTCTTTTGTTCTTAGTTTATCATACGCACATATAGATGTCAAAAATTAATCTAAGAAAAAATGCTATGATACACGCAAAAAAAGGGGGTTTGCAGTCTGCTCCCCCTCTTTTCTGTCATTGATCTTTTTCTTCTTTTTTACTCTCTTCTATATGCTTTTCGCGATGCTTTTTCAGCTCTTTTTTGGTCGGATTCTTATCATAAACCGGCTGGTTGCTCTCCCTGTCAACTTTTGTCAGATATACATATGCCGATGTATCTGCTGTAAGTCCGCGTTTTTTCAATAAATAAGACACTGTTTTCTGTGCAATATAATAAATTACTGCCATAAGCGGCACTCCGAGCAACATTCCCGGGAATCCCCATAATCCGCCAAATACCAGAATTGCAAACACAACCCAGAATGCCGATAATCCGGTAGAACTTCCAAGTATCTTCGGTCCAATGATATTTCCGTCGATCTGCTGTAAAACAACGATAAAGATCAGGAAATATAATCCCTGTATCGGATTCTGCAGCACAATAATGATAAAGGACGGCACCGCACCGATAAACGGACCGAAAAACGGTATAACATTGGTGACACCGATGATCACGGCGACTAACACCGTATCCGGCATCTTCATGATTGCAAGCACGATATAGGCGAGCACACCAATGATCGCCGAATCTAATATTTTACCACTGATAAAGCCGCTGAAAATCTCATTACTCTTACGGACAGTATCAACAATGACATTAGCACGCACCGGTTTAAACAGTGCATATACGATCTTTTTTGCCTGTCCGGCAAAATGTTCCTGATCAGCCATCACATAAACTGAAATGATCAGACCGATGATCACATTTAAAACAAACTTGACTCCATAGATGACACCGCTTGTGATCGATGTAAGATAGGTCTGTACCTTTGAAAAAATATCATCTTCAAAAAAGGTCTCAACCGTATCCGTTATTTTGTCCACGCCCTGCTGTATCATGGACGCAAATTCCGTATCACCGTTTGTCACCTCGTCTACCCATTTCGTCAGATCCTTTGCTTCCTGTGGAAACGATGTGATCATGCTCTGGATACTCTCAGAAATAGATGGAACAATCGCCGCCACCAAAAGCACACAGATTCCCACTAAAAATACCAGCGATCCGGTAATTGCAATTCCCCGTGACGTCTTTTTCGCTTTACGTTTGCTTTTCATCCGCGGCTCTAAAAACTTAAACAGGTGTCCCTCTAAAAATTTCATGATTGGATTTAACAGATATGCGATCACTACACCGATAATGATCGGCTGTAAGATCAAAGACAGCTTCTTCCAGAAGTCTGTGAATCCATTGTAACGGTAGATCATAAAGAAAAACAGTATGCAACAGCAGAAAGTCACAAATACGACCAGTGCGATGATGACATACTGTGGTTTTAATTCCCATTCTGTTTCCTGAGATGTTTTTTTTATCTTCTCCTGTTCGTCCAAATTGCCATCCTCCGTCTTATCTAATATTTTCATTATAACCTTCGCAGACAGGTAACGCAATCAGATTTTGCTGAAATTTTTATTAATTACTGGATTTTGCAAAAAGGGACACCGGTGCTCATGCGCCGATGCCCCAAAATATCAGTCTGCGGTTTTACCCTCTGTAATAATTGATCAGACAACCCTTTAAGATGATTTCTCTCTCATCATCGGTCATCGCACCAAGTCCAAGTTTAAATTCTTCTGCTTTTCCATCTTTGATCACATATGCCGTAATCTCAGACTGCTTGTCCTCAACCGCCTTACGGATATTTGGAATATATAAATAATCAAGATTCTTAAACGGCAGCCCGCCTTCCGGAATAATGAATGGAAGCATACCCCAGTTGATCAGGTTCGAGCGGTAACGTTTCGTTGCATACTCATTTGCAATGTTTGCCCAGCCGCCAAGTACTTTCTGGCATGAAGCAGCCTGCTCACGTGCAGAACCATCGCCCGGTTTTACTGCAAAGATCGTACTTCCAAAACCGATCTCACCATTGGAATGGTTATCCTCAAATTTTGTTTCCGGGAATACTTTATCGATGACATCCATAACCGGTTTTAACTCTTCTACTGCCTCTAACGGACAGTTTCCGGCTTCTAACGCTTTCTGCGCTTTCTGGATCTCTTTTGCACGGCCAACATACTGTGGATCTTTTCTGGAAAGTGCAAACTCCGCAAGTCCAAGCGGGTTAGAACGGAAGGAAGATGTCTCTCCGGATGGGATCAGCTCATCGGTAGTCGTTACCGGATCGTGGATCTCGGATACAACCTTTAATACTATATTTTCCGGTAATGCACTCATTGCCGGCCAGTCTTTGATGTTTGGTCCAAACTGGATCTCAACGGAAGGATCGGCTACACCCTTGCTGTCAAAGACACGGTTTGCATAAATATTTTTATCAAAGAAATACTTCGGTTTGGTGAAGTTCACATCAACGTCTGTTGCAGCTGTCAAAAATCCTTTATTTGCGGCTGTTGCAGCAATGGAACGGGCGTCCATCAGTGCGACGGAAGCAACCTGTCCTTTCTGTACCTTGGAACCTTCACGGTTCGGGAAGTTTCTGGTAGAGTGGCGGATGGAAAATGCATTGTTTGCCGGTGTATCACCAGCACCAAAACACGGTCCGCAGAATGCAGTCTTAACGATCGCACCTGTCTCCATCAGGGATGCAACTGCACCATTCTTTACTAATTCCATGTAGATCGGTGTACTTGCCGGGTATACACTTAAAGTAAACTCATCCGGTCCGATGCTTGCGCCTTTTAAGATGTCTGCGGCATCACAGATATTTTCAAATCCACCGCCTGCGCAGCCTGCTATGATACCCTGGTCTACATACAGTTTTCCATCTCTTACTTTGCTCTTTAAGTCAAGTTTGACCGCACCATCAAAACTTACCTCTGCACGTTTCTCACAGTCATCTAAGATATCCATCAGGTTGGCATTTAACTCTTCGATCGTGTAAGTGTTGCTTGGATGGAACGGCATTGCGATCATTGGTTTGATCTTTGAAAGATCGATCTCGATCATTCCGTCATAATATGCCACGCTGCCCGGATTTAACTCTTTGTAATCCTGTGGTCTGCCGTGGATCGCATAAAATTCTTTTACTTTGTCATCTGTCTGCCAGATGGAGGAAAGACAGGTTGTCTCTGTGGTCATAACATCCACACCGATTCTGAAATCGACGCTTAAGTTTGCAACACCAGGTCCGACGAACTCCATGACTTTATTCTTTACATACCCCTTGTCAAACACTTCTCCGATAATAGCAAGTGCAATATCCTGCGGTCCGACACCTTTTGCCGGTGTTCCTGTCAGATAAACACCGATCACACCCGGCATGTCGATATCATAAGTCTTATTTAAAAGCTGTTTTACAAGCTCCGGCCCACCTTCCCCGACTGCCATGGTACCGAGCGCACCATAACGTGTGTGGGAGTCAGAACCAAGGATCATAGCCCCGCCCGCAGCGAGCATCTCTCGTGCAAACTGATGGATAACTGCCTGATGAGGTGGTACATAAACTCCGCCGTATTTCTTTGCACAGGTTAAACCAAACATGTGGTCATCTTCGTTGATCGTTCCTCCGACTGCACAGAGACTGTTATGACAGTTGGTCAGTACATATGGGATTGGGAACTTCTCTAATCCTGATGCCCTTGCTGTCTGGATAATTCCGACAAATGTGATATCATGGGATGTCAGTTTGTCAAACTTGATCTGAAGTTTGTCCATATTGCCGGATGTATTATGATTTTTTAAGATGCCATAAGCAATCGTATTTTCTGCTGCCTGTTCTTTTGTTACTGCTGCACCGGTCTTTTTTCTGACCTCTTCAATGGCATTTGCACCATCCTGCACCAGTTCATTTCCATTTACGAGATATACACCTCTATCGTATAATTTCATGGTTTCCTCCATTCTTTTGCCCATTTTTCTATTATCTTGAATTATATAGACAGCATGAATAAAAATCAAGTACTTTTACACGTTAAACCGAAAGCATTTGAAAGTACAGATTGCTGTCTGGCGGCAGCTATCTTATTCATCTATATCATTTTCCTGTTGTGTTTCTCTGTAAAGCGGGAACGTGATCGATGCCTTGAACAGATCCCCGTCCACGCCGATAAAAAAAATTCCTCCCATAAGCTGTGTCAGGCTTTTTGCAATGGAAAGTCCAAGTCCGCTTCCTTCCGTTGTCCTTGAAGCATCCCCACGGATAAAACGCTCTGTCAGATCTCCCGCATTGCTGTTTTCCAGTGCAAGTGAACGCTCCGATACATTTTTAATGGAAAATGTCACTTTTTCCTCAAGCACATGCACATCCACATAAACTCTGGTTTTTTCCAATGCATATTTTGCAACATTATTATAAAGGTTTTCGATCACACGGTACAGCTGTCTGCCGTCCGCACGGATCATTACTTCCGTTTTCGGAAGTTTTGTAACGATCGTCAGCTCTTTTGCCTCAAATTTTTCGTTAAATTCACCTGCGGTCTGATAAATGAGTTCCACCAGATCTATCTTTTGCATATCCAGTTTGACATTTCCGGACGTAATACGTGATGTCTCGACCAGATCTTCGGTAAGCTGCTTTAATCGCTGTGACTTGGCATCTAAGATCCTGATATAGCCATTCACCCGCTCATTATCAATCTGTTCAAGTTTAATCAGGTTAACATAATTAATAATGGAGGTTAACGGTGTTTTAATATCATGTGAAACATTCGTGATCAGATCTGCTTTCATACGCTCGTTTTTCGTACTGTCATCCACCGCATGTAAAAGACCGCTGCCGATATTGTTGATCGCCTCTGCAAGTTTTTTATCTTCTCCATGCAGCCCTTCTGTGTCAATCTTATTGCTTAACACACCTTCTGTAATTTTCTCCACGCCCTCATACACCTGATAATGCTCAACCGCAGACCGAAGCAGCGCATATGCCTCCATTCCGCTGAAGATCAGAAGCAGCACCAGACAGATCACCTGGTGGTAATAAAATGCTCCCATGGCAAGCACAAAACAGACGATCATGTGAACTGCAAAGACAACAAGCACACGTACCGTTACCGTCCTCTTCTCAAAGAACTTATCCATTCCCCTTACAAGCCAGCATGCAAGACTGTTTTCCCACATCACTTCCGCCTTCATCCGGCGTACCATACTCAGGTAAAAAATAAGAAACAGAACATCAATTAAGAGACTGACCGTTCCCGATGCAACAAGAAGTCCTGATACATTCCATGTTTTATTATTTACATGGGACAAAAGCATGATAAGTTCACTGGTTGCTGCAATAAAAACGGCGGTCACGATCTCCGTTTTTATCCGGTCGATAAAATTAAGATGAACTCCTTCTTCTCCATCCCTGTGTCCGGTCGCAAGTGTCAGATATACAAGACTTAACACCCATCCCATCAGACTGACCAATGCCGCAACGATACTGACTTTGATCCACGGATGCAGTCTTACATATTCCATCTCGGCATCATACAGATCATCTTTTGCCGTCAGATCCGTATCCACCCCGATCACAAGCACCACATTTTCTAACGGCAGATACATCTGATTGTTGTAACTGCCAAAAAAATAATTTTCCATGCCGCGGATATCGGTGCCAAATTCCTTTTTCTCCATATCATAGAGCAGATAATCTCCCATGGTCTTTGCCTCCATGAGAACGGTCTGTGTATCAAACTCCTGACCTTCCACCGAATCCGGCTGGTTGGTATACCACACCCCATTCTGTTTATACCAGTAACAGAAATTGGTGTCTTCACGCTTAAACTCATTTGTATACTGCAGATAACGCTTATCGTCCTCCGCACTCCGCTTATCACCTTTTTGTAACAGATGAAGGTAATCGGTCAGTTCACTGCATTTCTGCTCCATACATTTTGTATAGTATCCGGAATTAAAAAAATCATCTGTTCCGATATCCGTTACCTGCAGAATATTTTTACTGATCAACGATGCCAGAAGATATACGGCGATCGTGAGGATTACCGTAAAAAACAGATGCAGGATCATGCCTGCTAACTTACTGCCATATGTGTATGATTTTTTTTCCATATGAAGTCTCCATCTCCGTGCAGGGTCTTATTCTATATACCAGCGCACGGAATCTCCCCAGAATCAGTTCTTTTCAATCTTATATCCAACACCCCACACAACCTTTAAATAACGCGGCTCCTTTGGGTTGATCTCGATTTTTTCACGAATATGCCGGATATGCACTGCAACCGTATTATCTGCCCCGATCGCATCCTCATTCCAGATGCTCTCATAAATCTGGTTAATAGAAAATACCTTTCCCTGATTTTTGACTAAAAGCAGAAGAATGTTATACTCGATCGGTGTGAGTTTTACAACTTCGCCATCCACCGTAACTTCTTTTAAGTCATCATTGATCGACAATCCTCCCACTGTATACACAGATGCGCTGTTTTCTGCCGCATTTCCAAGCTGGGTATAACGTCTTAACTGCGATTTGACCCTTGCTACCAGTTCGAGAGGATTAAACGGTTTCTCCACATAATCATCTGCACCTATATTAAGACCTAAAATCTTATCTGCATCCTCCGTTTTTGCGGATAAAATAATGATCGGGATACTGCTTTCCTCACGTATCTTTAAAGTTGCACGGATTCCGTCAAGACGCGGCATCATCACATCCATGATCAGAAGATGAACCTCATTCTCTTTTAAGATTTCCAATGCTTCCTCACCGTCATACGCCTTTAAAATATGGTATCCTTCCTGCTGTAAATATATCTCGATCGCCTCTACGATTTCCTTATCATCATCACACACTAAAATTGTCTGCATAAGAACCTCCGCTTCTTTTTGTGTCTTACTTTAAGTATTACACCAGATTTTACATTTATTTTAACAGGAAAGTTTAAATTGTTATAGAGCGGATTTCTTAATATTCCTTTAAATTGCTGCTGCATATGCAGTATTTCCCACATTTCTTAATTTAATTTAAGAAATTTACCTCAAATTTAAGAAATACTTTATTGCATCAAAAGTACAACCGCCTTATGATATCTTTCGTACCCACACAGGTATAGACAGGAAGTCCGTGACTTTTCCACATCCTTCCTGTAAATACAAAGAGTTTTACACAAAATGGAGGATAGTATAAAAAATACATTTTTCACACGCAAGATTTGTGCTTACGCACAAACTTGATATGCAAATAAAAACGTTGTTTTTATTAAAAAGACAGCGCAGGAATGGAGGATTCTTATGAAAAAAAATGTGCACACTGCAGGCAAAAGCAGGAAGCAGAAAAAGATCATGCTCCTTATTCTGGAGTTTGTGATCATTCTGCTCCTCGCCATTGCCCTTTTTATCACAGCCAAATTATCTAAAATTGAAAAAAATAAGTTAGACATGAACGATGTCTCCATCAATGATGACCTCTCCGATGAGACAAAAGAATCGATGGCACATTACAAAACGATCGCTCTCTTCGGACTTGACAATCGTTCCAATGGCAGTCTCTCCAAGGGAAACAGCGATGTCATCATGTTAGCGAACATTGATACAAAACAGCATACGATCAATCTGGTATCCGTCTACCGCGATTCTTATTTAGATACTGGCAGCGGTACTTATCAGAAATGTAATGCAGCATACGCAAAAGGCGGCCCGGAACAGGCACTCTCCATGCTGAATACAAATCTTGACCTTGCAATCACAGATTATGTAACTGTCGATTTTAATGCGATCATCGAATGTGTCGACCTTTTAGGCGGTGTGGATATCACAATCACAGACGATGAGGCAAGCCTGATGACCGGTTATATGAGAGAGTTAAATGAGCTGACCGGCCACAATTCCACCCCACCGGCTTCCGGTGGAACTTACACCTTAGATGGTGTACAGGCATGTGCCTACGCAAGAATCCGTTATGGTGGCGGTGATGACTACCGCAGAACAGAACGTCAGCGTACCGTTTTAACTGCAATGATGCAAAAAGCCCAGAAATCCAATATTCTGACACTCAACAAACTGATCAACGCAGCTTTCGGAGATATTCAGACAAGTTTTTCTAACACGGATCTGCTTGCCCTTGCTGCAAAAATTTTCAGTTATAACATTGGCGATACAACCGGTTTTCCATATGAAAAAACAACACACAAATACGATAAGATCGGTGATGTTGTTATTCCATGTGATCTTGCCTCTAACGTCACACAATTACATCAGTTCTTATTTGATGATAACAATTACACACCATCTGCAACCGTGCTTTCTAACAGTCAGCAGATCATTTCCAATACAGGATATAAACAGGGAGACGGCCATTAAGGCTGTCTCCCTCTGTTTGTCAGTCATTATCCAGTTCATCTATTTTTTTCCTGATGGCATCCATTCGTTCTGCCTCTCCCTGTATTGGCATCTCCAGCTTTCTTTTGCGTCTTTTTACCAGCAGTCCCCATTGTAAAAACAATACTCCGTCAATAATAAGAAACAACGCTGACAGGCTGATCTTTTTGCCTGCCACATACCCGATAAAAACATACAGGATCATCGGATTTATGACTGCAATGGAAATCATCGTTGTCAGGTCACTTTTCCGTCCCGTAAAAACATATAGATTTTCCCATTTTTTGTGAGATTCTTTTTTCTCCTGCTTTTCTAACATCACGTTCTCCTTTTAATCTTTATGATGTCTTGAAAAAAAAGAATGTTTTTCCGGCTTCTTTTCACCGGAATGTTCTTCGCCCTCTTTCCAGTGAAAATACTCAGCATCCAGATTGACATTTACATTTACTTCCGCTTTCGGAGTACTTTCCTCCCGGGTATCTTCCGGAATTTCTTCCACCTGTTCATTTTCCGGCACAATTCCCGCTTTTTCAAAATACTCCTGATTGATTCTGATCTCCGGTTTGACCGCAGTATAAGGGGATGGCTCCATCTCACCCTTTTCTTTCGCTCTTTCCTTCTCAATCTCACGGTTGCGATCCTCAATCAAATTTAAATATTTATCCGTATCGGCAAGATTCTGCAGATGCCCTTTCAGATCTGACTGATCACGCCTTACAATATCTTTTTCTTTCTGGAGCTTTTCATTGGCATCCTTATAAATCTCCTGCATGGCATCTGTCGCCCTCTGCATGATCTCCTGCACATGCCGCAGTGCCTCATTTGTATACATAACGGACGCAGCATACACATCCTCTGCTTTTCCACTGGCATCTTTTAAGATATCTTCCCCAATCTTCGCTGCCTCGCGTCTGGCACGGTCTTTCCCCTGTGTCGTCAGTTCGTACTCATCCATCATGGCATAGATAGCCTTATTTAACTCAGCAAGCAGTTCTAACATTCTTTTTTTATCAAGGATAATTTTACTGCCAATACCGTCATAAGACTCACTGCCTGCAAGCAGTATATGCATCTGTCTTAAAATTTCTTCTGTTCTGTCCTGCGCACTCATGTTAATAACCATGCCTTTCAATAACCTATAAACTTTTTCCTGTTCGATATTTTACTAATTTTAACACTAACCGTATCAGCAAAACAACCAGTAAAATAGCGATCAATACGATTCCTGCGATCATGACGGCATATTTATTCGGATTTTTTATTAATTTTATGAGATTGGACGAATCATCTACCACTTTTCTTTCATGCAATCCGGCATAATATTGTGGAATATCCGCAATTCCATCTCCATTTTCATCCGGGAACGACTCCATATAATGTGCGATTGCCGTCCATGCCTTTAATTCCCCGCCATTATCTGTCAAAATCACATCTTCAAAATTTTCAATCGTTGTTCCGTCTGCCTTTTTCGGCACAACAGACAACAGTCCATACGATGTTTTCGTCACCGCAGACAGCATCTGCCCACTGTAAAGATCCGCCACCACGCGATACATTTTATCATCTTCTAACTCCCTGCGATTGCCATCTGCATCCAGCAGATACACATCGGTAACACGGTTTAAGATCATACGATGCGGGTTGTAAGTAAACTGCAAACCGTACATATACAAACGTGCAGATGTCATCAGATCAGACACGGATGCGTCGATTTCTGCCACAGTTTTTAACTCTTTTCCTGTCAGATATGCTTCGATCAGCGGATACCCCGGCACACCGTCCGCACCGATTCCAAGTGAAAACGAATTAAACACATCCTCCACCGTAATGTTTCCTTTTGTATAGGTATCACGGATTGTTCCACTCGGCGCGATCGCCACATCCACGGGAGTGCCATTATAATCCGTACTGTTTGTGACCGCATAGGCGTAAGCATCCGCAATGATATCTCCCAGATTGTGCTCTGTATGAATATCATAGAGATCCTCAAGGCTGTCAAACTTTACATCATTTTCTGCAACCACCTGCTCCCTCGTATATCCGAACTGTGCCAGATAATCTGTATCTACCGTTGCCATAAACGAATCAATTTCTTCCTGTGTTGCAGCATCTTCCGCAATATCTGTCTCGATCGGAGTAAGTTGATATTCTTTCATGCTCCATCGCCCATCATCCTTTTGTTCCAGCGATAAGGAACCTAAGTACTTGCCATATTCCCCTGCGGAAACGATATAGGTATCCCCATGTACAATCGGCTCCTCCAGTTTTGTATGCGTATGTCCACTGATGATCACATCCAGATCCGGCACTTTTTTTGCAAGAATTTCATCCTCTGACTTTGACTCATCTTCTGAAGTTCCACTATGGGAAAGACAGATGATAATATCCGCATCTTCGTTTTTCTTAATTTCAGCTACAGTCTTTTTTACTGCTTCCACCGGATCCGTAAACTGCAGTTCACAGGTCGGTGCACATGCCAGTGCATCTTTTCCGAATACGCCAAGCAGCGCCACCCGGACATCGCCCTTTTGCACCATCACATAATCTTTCGTACCGTATTCCGTAAATGCATCACGGATCTGCTGCTGTCCTTCTGAGAGTCCCTGCTGTTCCATGGCATCCCAGTTGATATTACAGACAAGAAGCTCCGGCACGGTATCTCCGCTTTCCGCCGCGGTTTCAAGCATCTTAGCAAGTCCCTTTGAACGATAATCAAATTCATGGTTGCCAAGTGTTGTCGCCTCGCAGCCCAGGGCCCCTAACATCCGAATCTCTGCCGCCTGTGTCTCAAAAACGGTCTGCACCAGCGTTCCCATGGAAAAATCTCCACCATCCACTACTAATGTATCCGGATTTTTCTCCTTTTGTTCATTGATCAGCGTCTTGATCCTTGCGAACCCGCCGATCATTTCCTGTTTTTCGTCCACTACCGTTGAAAAACTGTTCAGATGGGAATGTGTATCATGCACAAACATGATATCAATCATTTTAGAATCCGTCTGGTCTGCCGCCTTCACACTGCCGGACATCCCCATCATTCCCAAAACCAGAACAAAAACAAGGACTGCAGCCAGTCCCATTTTCCAATTTTTGATCTTTTCCCGTAACATATAAGTCTCCCTGTCTTACAAAGCATAATTTTGCTTTTTTTACTTATATTTTACTTGAACTTTTAAAATTAGTAAATGGTGGTGCAGTCCTAATTTTTACTTTATCCAAAATATTTTTTACAATAGATTGATCCTGTCTATGCAACCGTAAATTTCTTTGTGTCCTTCCTCAGCATCAAAGATGCCTCCTGCGTCTGTTTCATCAGTTCACGCATATCTTCTGCCTGTCTGTCAACATTGGTAACACGCTCTGCAATGCTTCCGGTACTTGCCGCACCATCATTTGCAGCTTTCGCTACCTCCTGAATGTTTGCAACCACTCCGCTGACCGAAGCTAAAAGCTGTTCGGATGCCGCGCTGAAATCCGTTACAAGTTCTTCAACATAGTTTGCATCTTCATTATAATCATCTGCCATTTTTTCAAAATCATCAAAACTCTCCGTGACGTCTCCTCCCACAAACTCTAACAGACGTTTTGCATCTGTGGTCAGTCTTGCAACTGCTGTCTGGACACGTTCTGTCACTTCCTGGATATTCCCGACCGTGCTCGCCGACTGCTCCGCAAGATTACGGATCTCATCTGCAACAACTGCAAATCCTTTTCCCGCCTCTCCGGCTCTTGCGGCTTCAATTGATGCATTCAAAGCCAGCAGATTTGTCTGAGAAGTGATTCCCATGATGGACTCCGCAAGAACACCGATCTGCTCCACGACTTTTGCATTTTCAAGTGCTTCCGATAAGCTCTCATTGATTTCCCCATGCACTTTCCTGATATTTGCACGGCTTGCACTGATCTTTTGTTTCGTATCAGCCGCTCTGGTATGGATCTCATCAACTTTTCCGTTTCCCTCCTGCGCATGCTCTGCAATTCCTTTTGCAGCTTCCTCAATCTCTCCGGACATCGTATTCACTTCCTGTGCTGCTGCTGCGGTCTCCTGATTTCCGGCTGCAAGTTCCTGCGTGATACCAGATACACTGTCAATCTCGTCCGCAAGTTTTGCCAGTGCCGCCTCTGCTGTTCCAACCGTTTCATCCAATGTATCCGCTTCGCGCTGTACATAGCCGATCAGATGTCTCATATTGTGATGAATGTCACGGATGCTGCGTGCAAGAATACCGATCTCATCTTCACGTTTCAGGTATTTTTCATCCACACGCTGCGTAAAATCGCCCTGTCCCATTTTTTCGGCAAACAGCGCAGATCTTTTGACGCCTGATGTAATGTCGAATGTAAGATACAGTACCCATATATCCGTGAGTATGCACATAATAACCATAAAATAGAAAAACTGATCCTGTTTTGCTTTCTTTTCCTGCTGCATTTTCTGCAATATCGGCTGCAGTTCCTGTTGTATTTCTTCCTGGGAATATTCCGGGTGTTCCTCACTTACATATTCTTCCATGCTGGTGATCGCATCATTACGGATAGTACCCATATTTTTTGCTCCGACAACTACTCCATATAATCCGATTATTAAAATCTCAATAATCAGAATCGTCATTTTTACCTTTAATGATACTTTTCCACTTAGAGTCACATCAATATCCTCCTTTGTTCTTTCTGATTTATTCTCATAAACGATTTTATATTAATACCATTCTACTATCATTTAATTTTGATTACAATATACATCTTTGACAATTTATTTATCAGGTTTTTGTTTCCTGTCTGACTGAAAAAATGCGGCACATCCTGCCGGACACACCGCATTTTCATATTTCTGTTTATTTTAATGCTGCAGGATTGATCTTCTTTGTGCGGATATCCTCTTTTAACAGTGCAAGGAAATCTTCCTTGGAAACTGTGGTGGAATTCTGCTCTCCATGCAGTCTGTAGCTTACGGTTCCGTCAGCTGCTTCGTTCTTACCAAGCACTAACAGATACGGCACTTTCTCCATCTGTGCTTCACGGATACGGTAGCCGAGTTTCTCGTTTCTCTCATCGATCTCAACACGGATTCCGCTATCATCGAGATATTTGTATAAGTCATGAGAGTATGCGTTGAGTTCCTCATCCTCATTCTTGACCGGAAGGATCTTAGCCTGAACCGGAGCTAACCATAACGGCAGGTTTCCTTTTGTTTCCTCTAAAATGTATGCCATGAAACGATCGAGAGAACCTAAAATCGCTCTGTGTAAAACAACTGGTGTTTTCTTGGTTCCGTCGCTGTCAATATAAGACAGGTTGAATTTTGCCGGCAGACAGAAGTCTAACTGGCAGGTGGAAAGTGTATACTCATTACCGATCGCCGGTTTCACGTTTACATCAAGTTTCGGTCCGTAGAAAGCAGCCTCACCGATCTCCTCTGTATACTCGATACCAATATCGTCAAGTACTTTACGGAGTGCATTCTCTGCATTGTTCCACATCTCATCATCATCATGGTATTTGACTTTATCTTCCGGATCTCTTAAGGAGAGTACACAGCGGTAATCTGTGATATTGAAATCTTTGTAAGTATCAAAGATCAGTTCTACTACTTTTGCAAACTCAGATTCGATCTGCTCCGGTGTTACAAATAAATGTGCATCATTCTGGCAGAAATGTCTTCCTCTCTCGATACCCTTTAAAGTTCCACTTGCCTCAAAACGGAAGTCATGTGCGATCTCACCGATACGGATTGGAAGATCTTTATAGGAATGCATTCTATTTGCGTAGATCATCATGTGATGCGGGCAGTTCATCGGACGGAGTACAAAAGATTCACCCTCCATTTCCATTGCCGGGAACATATTCTCTTTGTAGTGATCCCAGTGACCGGAAGTTTTATAAAGATTTACGGTACCAACACAAGGTGTCATAACGTGAAGATAACCAAGTTTGCGCTCTTTCGCTTTGATATAATTTTCAAGTTCCTGCCATACCGTGTATCCTTTTGGAAGGAACATCGGAAGTCCACGTCCAACCAGATCGTCAGACATAAACAGGTGCATCTCTTTACCAATCTTTCTGTGATCACGGTCTTTTGCTTCCTCTAAGAGTTTTAAATGCTCCTCTAACTCTTCTGCAGTCGGGAAACATACACCGTAGATACGCTGCATTACATGGTTATTTGCATCACCTTTCCAGTAAACACCGGAATATTTGATCAGTTTAAAGTTTTTACATAATTTGGTATTGTCAACATGCGGTCCACGGCAGAGATCCGTGAAATCGCCCTGATCGTATACGGAAATATTTCCATCCTCTAAACCATCGATCAGGTCAAGTTTGTACTCATCATCTTTAAAAAGCTCTAACGCTTCTGCTTTTGAGATCTCACGTCTGTAAATCTTTTTACCTTCTTTGCAGACTTTTTTCATCTCTTTTTCGATCGCTGCAATCACATCATCATTGACAGCAGTATCGCCAAGATCGATATCATAATAAAATCCTTCTTTTACAACAGGTCCTACCCAGAACTTTGCGTTCGGATATAAGTGTTTTACTGCCTGTGCCATCACATGTGCACAGGAATGGTTGAGCGTATTCAGTCTCTCGTCTTCTTTAAAATCTACCATGATTAATCTCCTTTTCCTAAACTAAAAAGTCCCTTATACAGACAACTTATCTGTATAAGGGACGAATAAACATTTTTATCCGCGGTTCCACCCCGTTTATCTCCATGTGGAAAATCACTCATTTTGATGATAACGGAATCACCGGACCGGATTAGGGCCGCTCAGAGATGGTCTTCCTGAAGTTCCATTTTAAGATACTCACACCAAAATGTATCTCTCTCTTTAAAATTTCCGATCAGTACTCTTCTCTTCAATGCGTTTCTTTGATTTTATTTCATAGAATGCATTCTGTCAAGTTTATTCTTTCGTACATCACACCTCAATATATGGATATTCGTGGAAATAATCCATGATCAGTTCCACCATCTCCACATTGATTTCTTTGACCAGCGGACATTCTGTGTAAACATCATATCCACCAGCACCGCTGTAACGGTAATTATTCAGGCATAATGTAAATTTATCTTCATCTAAAACCGGCCTTCCGTCTCTTGAAAGCCCCACGATCCTGCTTCCGACCGGGTTTTTTGGATTGATTTCAAAATCCACACCCATATAATAGTCATAATTATAATGTTCCACCTTTGGAACCAGGAAGCTGTCGGAAACACAGACATTTCCTTCGTTATCATATGCAAAGTATTCTGCACTGCGCTCCATTACTGTCTTTAGCTGTGCACCCGTGATCTCACAGACTACAAGTGTATTCGGATATGGATAAGTGGCTATGATATCGCGTGTGCTCACTTCACTGCGGAAACCTACGATTTCATTTGCCAGACCGACGGACGATAACATTGCTCCCGAAAAATGAAGCTGGATACGGTTTAAAAAATCGGCGATCGGTGAGCCATACAATGCCATTTTTGCCTTTTCTTCCGGCATGATTGCACGGCTCAAATGACCAATTGGCTGATTTAACCATGCCTGCACGGAATTTTCCGTAGAACGGTATTTATCTGCAAGCCCAGCCCCCTTTGTGGGATCTGACTGCCGCAATTCGGATCTGATGCTCTTTTTATCCTCTGTCACGGTGACCTCCAGATACTGATATTCTTTTGCATTATCACATGGCTGTACTGTATAAGTTCCAAACAGCTCTCTTCCAGGCACAGACATATGCTGATGTCCGGTCAGTAAGATATCAAAATCCAGTTCCTTACAGATCCTGTAACCCACATTTTCAGTCGTCTTAGAAAGCACCGCTCCGCTTTCTAAATCACACTCAAAACCTCCGTGATAAATGCAGATCGTAAGATCTGTCTGCTCTTTCATCTGGGCAAGTGCCCTCTTCGCTGCCTCAAAAGGATCTGTAATATGGATTCCTTTTAAGTTTTCTTCTTTTTCCCAGATGTTTACATAATCCGTTACAATACCAGCGATACCGATGCGCAATCCGTTTTTCATCGTATGAAGTTTCCATGGAAACAGGATGTTTCCTTCCTCATCCATGATATTCTGGCACACACATACACCGTTATTTCTATTGCGATATGCCGCCTGATAATCTAGTCCGTAATTAAAGTCATGATTGCCAAGTGTATAATAATCGTATCCGCAGTCGTTCATAATATCTGCGATCACTTCCGGAGAGTTTGCAACCTGACGGCAGTAATAAGCAAAGGCGGAGCCTTGTAAAATATCTCCGCCATCTATGATGAGTGTCTCATCATCCTTGTTAAAATCTGCCGCACAGCCAAAAAGTCCTACCGGTTTTACATCCATATCCCCATAAGTCGTCGGATAAAAATATCCGTGCACATCTGAGGTAAAATAAACTTTTAACTTTTTCTGCTGCATGTTTTATCCCTTTCAATAACCTGCAAATTTGAGTATGCGACTCAAATTTGTGTGCGTAAAATCTTTCATATATGGATTTTTCGCACTACTAACCCCTTGCTAATTTTGTACGGATCTTTGATGAGATAACTTCAATAATTAAGATCAGTACGATCAGTCCGGCAAGAATTGCTCCTACCTGATTCCATTTGTATGCACTCATCGCAAAGATAAGCGGTGCACCGATACCACCGGCACCAACCAGACCAAGTACTGTTGCATCTCTTAAATTCATATCAAAACGATAGATCAAAGTAGACATAAAATCTGGGAACAACTGGGATAAGATACCGTAACGGATCTTCTGGAACATCGTACATCCTGCTGCATCTAATGATTCCAGGATCTTAGTATCCAGATCCTCAATGCTCTCGATAAACATTTTACTGATCATACCGATCGAACAGAGTGACATGGTGAGCAGTCCGGCAAATGGTCCAGGTCCTGTCACACGGATAAACATAAGTCCGTATACAAATGCCGGAATCGTACGGATCGCCATAATAAATACACGGAAGATCAGTGCAACCGGCTTCGGCATCAGATTTGCTGCCGCAAGGAAAGAAAGCGGAATGGATAATACTGCACCGACGATCGTTCCTAAGAATGCGATACACATGGTTTCCAGTAACAGATAAGCAACACCGGATGTGGAAAGGTCAAACAGTAAATTCGTATCTGGGTGGAAAATTCCGCTGATGATCTTTCCTGCGACGGAAAGTCCGCTTCCGTTTGATCCGGTAGACTGAACCGTAGAAAGTGACCATGCAAGAAGTGCTGCAACAATCAAAGCCACAATGATCTTTGCGTACCAGGTCTTTGGTTCCTGCTCGTACATTTTTTTGATTGATTCATTCATTTTGCCGGTTCCTCCTACGTTAATTTCTTTCTGATATAATGGCTGATCGCTTCAATAATAAGAACGGTGCCAAAGAGAACGATCAGAATCATTCCTACACTGTCATATTCGCGCCATCCGATCTTTTCATTTAAGATCAGTCCAAGTCCGCCTGCTCCAACATATCCCAGGATCGCTGCGTAACGCACATTTCCCTCGAAACAGAATAAACATACAGACATGTATGCTGGCAGTACCTGCGGCATGATCGCAGAAATAAAGGAGTACGCCTTTCCTGCACCCATGGCTTCCATCGCCTCATATGCCCCCATATCGACCGTCTCGATCATCTCGTATAACTGTTTTCCGACATATGCAAAGGTAAATACTGCGATTGCAAAGGTACCTGCCATCGTACCAAGTCCCCAGATATATGTTGCGATAAGAGCGGCAACCAGCGTCGGGATCGTACGCACGATACTTAAAAATACACGGACCACACCAATCACAACTTTATTTTTGATCAGGTTGCTGGACGCTAAAATCGCAAAAGGAATCGCAAGCACACCACCCACAAAAGAGCCGAGCAGTGACATTTTGATCGTATCAAAAAGTGGTCCCCAGATACTTGAGATGTAACCGACTTTCGGCGGGAACATCTGCGCTAAAATGTCAAAGAAAAACCGTATTCTCGTCACAAGTGTTGTCATGGAAAAACCTGTAACTTTCACAGAGATCCATGTTGCGATCAGAACCAAAAGAATGATAAGCGGTGCACGGGAGCATTTTTCTTCCACAACCTTGCCGTTGGCAAGCACAAGTTTTTTCGGTTTAAATATTTTATCGTATAATCCCATTATGCTTCCTCCGTTTTCTCCGGAATCTTTCCTTCGTAAATTGTGTTCAACACGTCCTGTGTCACATTTTCGGAAGGGCCGTCATAGACGATCTTTCCGGCGCGGATTCCAATGATGCGGTCTGCATATTCAAGTGCTAATTCCACATGATGAATATTGATAAGGATAGAAATATTCATATCCTGATTAATTTTTCTGAAATCACTCATAACCTGTTTTGCCGTTACCGGGTCAAGTGCTGCAACCGGCTCATCTGCTAAGATGATCTCCGGATTCTGCGCAAGTGTACGCGCTAAAGCAACACGCTGCTGCTGCCCACCGGAAAGCTGGTCTGCACGGATATATGCTTTATCCAGAATACCGACTTTATCCAGACTCTCAAGTGCCTGCATTTTGTCTTCCTTTTTAAACACACCAAGCAGAACTCTCCAGAAAGGCATCTCCGGCACTTTTGCCATCAATACGTTACGGATTACTGTTGTTCGTGTGACAAGATTAAATGACTGGAAGATCATTCCAATCTTTCTGCGGAAAGTACGAAGCTCTTTTCCTTTTAAGTTCTTAACCTCTAATCCATCCACCGTCAGAGTTCCTGATGTGATGTCATGCATACGGTTGATCGTCCGCAGTAACGTGGACTTTCCTGCACCGGAAAGACCGATGATCGCTACAAATTCACCCTGTTCGATCTTTAAATTGACATTGTCCAGTCCCACTACCCCGTTCGGATATACCTTCGATACGTCCTTAAACTCGATCATAAATTTAAACCAAACCTTTCTTTCACCTGCTGTTTTTATGGTGTGTGTTTTTTATAGGTGTATACTCATTGAAAGGCTGCCGCAAAGCCGGTTTCCCGGCTCTGCAGCAGCCCTCCTGCTGCCCGTCATACTGCCTGTTATTATTTCGTTGTTACTGTCCACTCCCTGTCAAACGTTCCAGTAACGATTAGTTTGCTGCACTTAATTCCTGGATCAGTTTCTGTGCTTCTCTCTCTTTATCATAATCAGAAGACTGTGCCGGCTCATATCCGTTGTGGCTGTAGATAGAGATAACTGCCTTACCTTCCTCTGTGTTACCGATATTGATGAGTGCTGTCTGGATTGCTGATTTTAAGCCGTCATCCATGATCGGAGATGTCTTGCTGACACAAACTGTATCATTGTAGATCGGATCTGTTACACCGATAACATTTGTCTCTTCCCAGATAGATTTTGTACGGCCAAATTCACTTGTCCAGCTTTCTTCATAGTCACGTCTTGCATCTGCATAAGTTACAAGTACGTCGATCTGTCCGGAAGCAAGTCTTGCAAATGCACTTGCGTAGGAATCAGACTGTACTGCAGAAGAAAGATCTGTAATACCTTTCTGGTATCTGTCCTGTAACCATAAAGCCGGGTAAATATAACCTGCCGGTGAGGAAGATGACATAACACTCCAGTTTGCACTGTTTAAATCATCCCATGTAAGTTCTTCGCCGGAGTTTACTTTATCAGCAAGTTCCTGTCCTTTATCAGAAGGACCTGCGATGAATAATGCACGGTAAGAAACTGCCTGTTTGTCAGTACCTTCTGTAGGCTGTCCGTCATTCCAGTCTGCTGGATTGTCAGAGTCTTTATTTAAACCATCTCTGGTTGCTGTTAAGATCACATCTGCTCCATCATCATAAAGTACATAGGTACCGCCCGGGATAAATCCAACATCTGCTGTTCCTGCTGCAAGAGCCTCACCTACTGCCTCAAAGGTTGTACCAACTGTGATCTTAACTTCTCCGATGTCATATCCTAAGCCTGCTAACTCTGTCTGCATTAAATTTGCAAGTGGTTCTGTTGCAGTTACGATCTCGTCCGGATCTCTGGACGGAACGAAGTATACATTTAAAGTATCAATTTTTACATTGTCAGCAGAAGCTGTCGCGTCAGAATTTTCTGTTGCAGCTACCGTATTATCTGTCGTGTTATTATCTGCTGCGCTGCTGCTGTTGTTTGATGCGCTGTTTCCACATCCTGCAAATGTACCCATGCATAATGCTGCTGCAAGTAACATAGCAATTTTTTTCTTCATAATGAAATGTTCTCCTCTCTCTCCTGCATCTATTTCCATGCAGGCGTGCACACTTTTGTTGTTGCTCTTTCAGAAATTGTCCGGCCAATGATCAGGCACTGTCTCCGAGTTCGAGCTTTGTTGGCAGATACACCTTCATCGTATCTTTTCTGCCATCTAAAATCCGCTCCAAAAGAAGTTTTATGGCAGTCGTCCATACAATATCAGGCAGCATGCGAAGACTTGTATACGTCGGATATTTCGTCGAAAGTGTCTCAATATCACGGTAAATCACCACCGCAATATCTTTTGGAATCCGGTATTTTAATTCTTTGACCGCTTCTAATGCTCCCTCTGCGACCTCATCATTTCCCAGAATAAGAACTTCCGGCACTTCATCTGTCAGAAGCATTTCCTTCGTGAGCAAATATCCACTCTCATGACTGATCTCTCCGACCTTAAAATAGCCTTCCTGATAACAGCCTTTTTTCTGAAGGATCTGCTTTAATCCATTCAGACGACGTGCTCCGATACGCACCATATCATCTTCATATATACCGCCAATATAACCAATGCTGCGATACTCCTTCTCGTCCATCAGATAATGCACCATATCGCTTAATCCCTGCTCGTAATCCATGAGGATCTGATCAAACTCATAATCCTTTTTATCTGAATTAACAAACAGGATCTCCGTGCTTAGTGATCGTAAAAAATCAACTTCCACTTCCGAGAATAAACCAAATGCAATGATACCGTCCACCTGCTTTACCTCTCCGTAAACCAGACGTAAAAATACAATATCTGCTTTCTGTGCAAAACTTCCGGATAAATTATCCGCCGAAGTAATACTCACATCCGGCCTGTCTCTTCTTACGATATGCCAGTCCGCAACTCCGATGACGATCTGTCTGTCTCGTTTGGCATGACGCATCTTAGGCGGGACATATTTCAACTCATGAGCGATCTTAATTATTTGGTTTTTTACCTCAGGTGTCACTGATAATGTCTCATCCTGATTCAACACTCTCGACACCGTCGCAGCTGACACATGTGCCAGCTTAGCAATCTCTTTGATTGTTGCCATATAATCACGCCTTTCTTCTGCATTATATTTCACGATTTTACAGATTTCAATAGCTTTAGTAAAGTTTTACTAAAATTTTACCCAGTTTATACAAAAGAGAGAATATCTATCAGGTACGTTAATAAAAATTATTAATTCTGCCGATAAATATTCTCCCTTTTACTGGAATCTGAACCTGTTTTTCCCTTTTGCTGATGCTGTGTTAAAATCCTGGCTGCAATTTTCGAGCTGCCCTACACATGATGGTTTGTTGGGCTATGAGTTCCCCGGCTAAGGGTGGCGTCGCAGTTTTGTGAGTGGCAAATTGCATC
>ENA-UEQW01000811-UEQW01000811.1-human-gut-metagenome-genome-assembly--contig:-NODE-811-length-28295-cov-6.557871_pt1 | contig 28295 bp, 19 predicted proteins | sample MGYA00242947_ERZ507947 | MGnify/ENA primary metagenome ERZ507947 (study PRJEB26167, sample SAMN06115421) | human gut metagenome | host: Homo sapiens | place: China:Guizhou | collected 2015-03-17... | reverse complement strand
TAAGATATACACCAAGGGACAGGCACGAGCCTGTCCCTTATGTGTTCGTCAGTTATAATCGGCAGAATTTGTATATCTCCTGCTTGCCGAAACAATGACCGACCCAACTACGATCCCGAGTATAGATATGTATTGCGACAGTGATAAGCCATAAAGCATTCCGCGGTAACTATCACCTCTGAAAAATTCCAGAACAAAACGCAATTCTGTTGGAAACGGCTTATCCCATCACAACGGACATGGCAGCCAGAAGAATTGCCAGGAATGCAAAGCTGATCCCAGAAAAAAGAAAAAGGAACTGTTTTCCACCATTAGGAACATGGTGAGTATATTCCCGAAAGGTAATGAGGCTTGCCAGAGAAGCCACCAGCGTCCCTGCACCGCCCACATTGACGCCAACCAGAAGAGCACGGGCATCCTGCGTGAAGCGGCTGAGCAGAATAGCAGCAGGAACATTGCTGATGATCTGGCAGGTAAGCGCGGAGACCAGCATGGTCCCGTGGGACAAAAGGCGAGCGAACAGTATGTGGACAGCTTCCATTCGAGCAAGGTTGCCGGAAAAGGTGAAAAAAGCGGCGAAGGTAGCCAGCAGTCCCCAGTCCACGGTTTTTAGTGCGTGCCGGTCCAGAAACCAGAGCGCCAGAACAATGACCGTCAAACCAAGGACATAGGGTACCAGCCGCAGCACCATGGCAACGGCTAAACAGAATAGTCCACCATAGATAACGGCTCGGCATGAGTCTACCGTGACCTGTGCTTCCGGCACGGAAAGCTGTTCTTTTGGAAACACTAAGCAGCACAGGAGAATGAGAACAGTAGACAGGATGAAGGGCGGCAGCATTGCCGAAAAGAACGTTTTCGTGGAAAGACCGTAATAGCTGAAAAGATAGAGATTCTGCGGATTGCCGAAGGGCGTGATCATTCCGCAGAGGTTGGCGGCACAGTTTTGCAGAATGAACAGGAGCGCCGTGTGCTTTTCCTGTCCAGTGGAGGAAAGAACAAACCAGCCCAATGGCAGAAAGGTCAACAAGGCGGTATCATTGGTCAGGAGCATCGAGCCGAACATGGTGATAACCACCAGCGCCGTACACACGCCCCGGACAGTGGAAAAGGTGTGTACCATCCGCTGGGAAAGAGCGGAAAAGATATGCAGATCCCGCAAAGCACCCACCACTGCCAGCACACAAAACAGGCAAGCAAGCGTCTTGAGGTCATAATAACCTAAGTAGTCCCTATCAGGCGGAACAAAAAATGCCGTTACAACTGCGGCCAGTAATGAAATGACCAGCATAGCGTTAGCACGGCACCAGCATTGGATCTTGCTCATAAAAAGCCCCTTTGCGTGAAAAATGTAGAATTCTGTATGGACACTTCTGCGAAGAAGATAACACATTTTCAAATGATTTACAATGGCACTCCGTTGACCTAACAAACGCTAAAGGCAGTTCAAAGCTCGTGTACATTTTGCGCTGCTGGAATCAATAAAAGCATTTTTAAAAATATTTCAATTTCTTTGGAAGAATCAGTAGCTTTCCGGCGCAAGGTGTGATATGTGTTGTGGCCGCCAGAGAAAGGAGCGATGCTCATGGCAAAAAAACGCGCCAACGGCGAGGGCAACATTCGCAAGCGCGCAGACGGTCGCTGGGAGGGTCGCTACACCGCAGGCTACCACCCCGAAACAGGAAAGCGCATCATCAAAAATGTGCTGGGTAAAACGCAGGCAGAATGCAAGGCGAAGCTAAAGAAAGCCATTGAGGAAAGCCAGGCATTGGACGTCGGCCGCGCCGATGAATACACGGTTGCCGCTTAGCTACGGACGTGGTTTGAATTGTATGCCAAACCGCACATTCGCCCATCCACCATGAACTACTACCACCGGAACATCGAACAGCATATCATCCCTGCTATCGGGGATATCCCGCTGAATAAGCTCACCACCCGTGACCTGCAAAAGCTCTACAACGATCTGCAAAGCAATGGGCGGCTGAGAAAAGTACAGAAAAAGGAAAAAACCGGACTGAGCAATTCCACTGTGCGCGGCATCCATATGATGCTGCACAATGCTCTTGACCGGGCGGTGAAAGAAAAACTCATTCTCACCAATCCCACGGAGAATTGCATCATCCCTAAAATTGAAAAACAAGAGATGATGATTCTTCATCCAGACCACATCAGCGCGTATCTAAATGCAGCCGAGCGGCGTAATGCCCTGCCGATGTTCTATCTGGAACTGGTCAGCGGACTGAGAAAGGGCGAGCTGGTGGCGCTCCAATGGAGCGACCTCGACGAAGCCAACTGCACCATCTCCGTCAGTAAGCAGGCCAGCTGGGACACAGAGGGAAACCTCATTCTAAGCCAGCCTAAAACCGGAAATTCCATCCGCGAGGTGTCTATCCCGCAGGATGCCGTGGAGCTACTGAAGCAGGAGCACGCCAAACATCCCAGCAATCCGTGGATGTTCCCGTCCGGCAGGACCGGTGAAATGTATCACCCAGACTCCGTCGTAAACCTGCACAAGAAGATCCTGAAGGACGCGGGACTGGAGCATATCAGGTTCCACGACCTGCGTCATACGTTCGCGACCTTGGCACTGCAAAACGGTGTGGATGTGAAAACAGTATCCTCGATGCTGGGCCACTACGACGCTGGCTTTACGCTCCGCACCTACACCCACGTCACACGGCAAATGCAGAGAAGTGCCGCAGAAAAGATGGGAAACTTCATGGCACAGGTAAGGTAAAGGCATCTTTCAAAAAGAGCATCGGAAAGGAAGCAGCTTCCTCTCCGGTACTCTTTCACCCTTTCCGTGCATTTCCGCATGTGGGTCAGGCAGTTGACCCACATTTTGACCCACACCATTTCCGGCGTTTTTGCAACAAAAAAGCACCGAAAACCGAAGTTTTCGATGCTTTTTGTCGGGTGTTGACAGAAAAGATGCAGGAGCAAAGTCTTGTGTCGCAAGGGTTTGCGGGCTTTTGAGGCTCGATTTTCCGTTTTGCAATTCGAACCCCCAGCATCTTGTGATGACGGATGAATGATCTATAAATGTGCGCGTGAATCTGTAAATTAAGTATACGTGAAAATACATAAAACGTCAATTCCAATAGACCAATTTTACGAGCCTTTCATTTGAAGATCCTTTGCGCTATCAATCGTCATGTTTGTTTCCTCCTGTTTTTTGTCTTGGGCGTAGCCTGCGTCAACACAATGGCATAACGTAGTCGGGAAAGCTATTCGTGAACCCGGACAAAGATTTATGCCTGAGCTTGTGAAAAACTTACTTAAATAGAAAGTGGAGACACATTAGCCAATCGCCAGTGCGCCTCCACTCATCATTTCAGTCGGATAATCTGATTATAGAGCATTACGAACTCTTTCTCCACCACCATGTTCTCATGGTAATGCCCGAAGAACCAGTACTGGAATCTGCAGCGTTCCCGAATCTCATCGAAGAAGTCTGTCAGCGCATCTCGCTGGTACAATCCTCTACTGAAGGTGTCCTGGACACTGCTGGGGCAGCAATGGGTAATGATGTAATCTACATCCCACCCTGCCTGATTCAGCGTTTTCCTTGCGGTTTCGTATTCATCCTCGCTGGGCAGTTCCTCTTTCCACCAAGACCTGTGGTTGACGCGGAACAGCGCGCCTGCGGCGTTGAGCTGCCGCAGCTTTCGCTCATAGTCCGGATTTTCCGGTTCCAGAATGCCGTCCCGGATATCGTGGCTGCTGGCGCCGCCCATGGTAAATATCCGCTTTCCGCAGATGTTATAAAGCTGGCCCCGCATCAGATGCAGGACGCTGGGGCGTATGGCCTGTACCAAGCCGCCGTGCCATTGGCTGATTGGATAGTTGCGGAGCAGATCATAGTTTTCATGGTTTCCGCTGACGAACAGCGTGGTAAAGGACCTGGTCTCCAGCCAGTCCAGCCACTGCTGCTCCGCATCGCCGCCATCCCAGACACCGCCGAAGTCTCCACAGATGATGAGGTAATCCTCTTTGGTCAGGTCACGTTGCTCATGGAATGCTGCAGGCAGGAGCCTGCTGAAATCACCGTGCGTATCACCGGTTATAAAAATGGCCATTTCTTTTCTCCCTTTTCTATTCATTCTACTTCCTGTTCCAGCACCACATCCGAGTCTCGGAAGTGGATGTGGATGGTTTCCGCATCCTCCACCGTGATCTTTTGGATGACCTGCCGGGCGAGCTCATTGTCAAATTCCGTGTAGCCCGCGGCGCATTCCATGATACTGTCCCACATCTGCCGGCGTCTGGCAGCCTGTTCCTCCAGATCGACCTCTGCCTGCTGCGCGTCTGCGATCTGCGCCTTAAGGGATTCCTTCTCATCCGTCAGCGCTTTCATTCTGGCATTCAGCTCGGTATCGGCCATGTTGACGAGCAGCCGATCCAGCACATCGCTTTGCTCCCGGCTCACCGCATCCATACGCTTCTTCAGCTGCAGCAGCCGTGCACCGGCCTGAGATAACGCCTGCCTGGCTTCCTCCGCCATGGCCAGCACATCGGGGCAGACCTCCTGCCGGATGGCGGCGTACTCGTTCATGGCCGCGAGGATGGCGCTGTGCAGCTTGCCTTCATCCAGTGTCGGAGAGTGCTGGCAGTATTTTGTACCGAACTCCAGCCGGGAGACACAGCGCCACACGATGCGCTTTTTCCCATTTCTGGCCCATGTGACCCGCTTGTAGGGGGAGCCACACTCGCCGCACACCAACAATTCTGTCAGAACGTATTTGCCGGAGTATTTCCCAAGTTCCGTTTTTCCGCTCTTTTGCAGCACCTTCCGTTTGCTGGACCGGCGCGTCATCTCCTGCTGCACCTGATTGAACAGGTCCCTTGAGACAATGGCCGGATGGCTGTTCTCCACATAGTACATCGTGCGTTCACCACGGTTCTTTTTGACCTTTTTGTTGATGCAGTCCGTCACATAGGTTTTCTGCAGCAGGGCGTCTCCAATGTACTTTTCATTGGTCAGGATATTGTGGATGATGGAGGGAGACCAGCGCTCTACACCCTGTGCGGTGGGAACACTGTCCTCGTCCAGCTCCCGCTTGATCTGTCCCAGGGTGCAGCCGTCCAGATACCTGTGGTAAATGCGGCGGATGATCTCCGCTTCCTCCGGTACGATCTCCGGCTGTCCGTCCGCCCCCTTCCGGTATCCCAGCATCTTTTTGTACTGGAAGGTGACCTTTCCCGCCTCCGCGCTCTTCTGCTTTCCCCATGCGACATTCTTGCTGAGAGACTCGGATTCCGCCTGGGCGAAGCCGCTGAACAGGGTGATGAGAAATTCGCTGGATTCCGTGAGGGTGTTGATGTTTTCCTTCTCGAAGTACACCCCAATGCCGTTTGCTTTCAGGAGCCGCACCGTATCCAGACAATCCACCGTGTTTCTGGCAAAGCGGGAGAGGGACTTGGTGATGATGAGGTCGATGTGTCCCCGCTTGCAGGCGGTGATCATCTTGTTGAACTGCGTCCGTTTTTTCAGGCTGGTGCCGGAGATGCCCTCATCGGCATAGATCCCTGCCATCTCCCAGTCCGGGCTGTCCTGGATCTTCTGGGTGTAGTAGGTCTTTTGCGCCTCATAGCTGTTGAGCTGCTCTTCGCTGTCCGTCGAGACGCGGCAGTAGGCCGCTACGCGCATTTTTCCGTCATGGTCTCTGTGCAGTTCTTCCGGTTTTCTGGTTGCGGGGATCACCCGCACCCGCCGCTCTAAGGTGGCTGCTGTCGCTTCCATGGATCATTCATCCTTTCCTGTCGCTTTTTTATCCGTAAATATAAGAGTTACTTCGGTATCCTGTGAGATGGTGATATGGGAAACCGCTCGTTGGAAGCGTCTCCAATCCGCCTCTGTCAGACTATCTGACGGCTCAGATTCGGCAGACGGCTCTGAACAGCAGGCATACCGTGCTGCCGCACCCTGCAGGATCAGCGCCATCACCGCTTCCGGCGAGTCTGGCTGCTCCAGCCCCCGGTTGATGGCATTGTCCAGCCGCATGACCTCCGCAGAGGGCGTGTAGGCGGTGCAGCTGGGCTGTTCATGGTCCCGGAACTGACGGACGATCCCGTTTACCGTCGCATCCATGTCCATGACCGCGGTAGTCCCGCAGCCTTTGCATCTCAGATACAGCTTGCCGCTGTCCTGCCAGCCGCCGCCCAGCCGGGTCATCTTCCCGCCGCAGGCGCAGCGGAAGTATGGAGTCAACCGCGCAATGGCAGGCTTCTCTCCGTGGGACTGCTTCCTGGCATTCTTTTCCGCCGTCTTTTCCTGCGCCGCTTGGAAAATATCCGCTTCCACCAGTATGGGGTATCCCTCCTTACCGGTGTAACGGGGATTTTCCAAAAGGCGCTTTACCTTATGCTTGTTCCAGAGCGGCACTTCCCGGCAATACGGAATACCCTGCCGGTTCAAGGCGTCCGAGATGGCCTGATAGGAAGCCCCGGCGTTATAGAGCGTAAAGACCATACTGACGGCCCGCTGCTCCTCCGGCACGATTTCCAACGCGCCGTTTTGGATCTGATACCCGTATAACACCTTGCGGTTGATCATCTTGCCGCCACCTCCCATTGTTCTGTCAGTTCCAAGCCTCCGTAAAGCCGGAAGCGGATGCGGGTTTGAGTCTCTGCAATAATCTTCTCCACCAGACGTTCGAATAGCTCTTCATCGAAGCCGTCCAGCCGTTCCGGTCCGTTGAGAAGCGTCTGCTCCACCTTGCGGAGCGCGTCCATCGTTTCGTCTATCGCTTCGTTCTCTGTCAGCCTGCGCCGTTCTCCGCGAAGCTGCGCCAGTCTGGCGCTGATGGCATTCATGCGGGCGGCGCAGATATCCGCGTCCAGCAGGCCATTGGCCCGCAGAGTGCTGATCTTATGGCTTTCTTCTGTTGCTTCCGCGATGGCCCGGTTGATGGCCAGCACCTGCGGATGATTCTGCCGCAGGATCGTGTCCAGCGTGTTCAGCTGCCGGAGGGCCGGGGCCAGAATGATGTCCGCGTTGCTTTTGAGCCTGTGGTACATCCGCAGGAAGGCGGCATGGATCTCCGCTTCCGGGATGCGTCCTACAGGGCAGTCCGCGGCGTGGCGGTCGTGGGTTCGGCAGACCCAGGTCACATATCCGTTCTGGCTGCTTCGGCGCTGAAACACCGTCCCGCAGTTCCCGCAAACGATTTTTAAGGCAAGGGGGCTTTTTTCTCTGCGCTTTTTCTCTTTCTGCGCTTTCTTTTGCAGCAGTGCCTGCACCCGCTCAAAGGTGTCCCGGTCGATAATAGCTGGATGGGAGTTCTCCGTGTAGTATTGCAGGCGTTCCCCGTGATTTCGTTTCTGCACGAAGGGGAAGCCGCAGCTGTAGGATTTCTGGCTCAGAGCGTCTCCGATGTACTTTTCATTGGTCAGCAGGTATCGAATCCCCGTTTCTCTCCAGCATTCCGCGCCGGACTGGGAGGGGATGCCTTTCGCCGTCAGCTGCTCCGCGATCCATCCGGAACTATGTCCCTTGAGGTATGCGTCGAAGATCCAGCGCACCGTGGCGGCTTCCTCTGGGACGATCTCAAGGTCTTTCTTATTTACGATTCGGTATCCGTAAGGGGCGGTGCAGGTGATAAATTCCCCACGCTCCATCCGCCGCTGATAGCTCATCTTCTGATTGGCGGAGATGGAGATGGATTCTTGCTGGGCAAGAGAACCGGAAACGCTCACCATCAGTTCGGTGGTGAGCGTTTTCGTGTCGATATTTTCTTTTTCAAACCGGACGCTGACGCCCATGGCGGATAACTCCCGTAGGGCGGACAGGCAGTCTCTGGTATTCCGGGCGAAGCGGGATACGGACTTCACCAGAATTCGATCGATCTTACCCGTCCGGCAGTCCCGCATCATGCGGTTGAAGTCATCCCGCTGATCCATCCGGGTGCCGGTCAGCCCTTCGTCGGCATACACATCCACCAGCTCCCAGCCGTCATGCTGGGCGATCTCTTCCGTATAATTGCGGATCTGGGCGGCGTAGGAATGCAGCTGATCCTTGGAGTCCGAACTGACCCGGCAGTAGGCTGCCACCCGCAGATGTTCCGCTTCCCGTGTCTGCGGCGCGATGATTTTTACCTGTGCCATGTTTTTCACTTCCCTGTATCTTTTTTGTCAACACACAAGCTACCACACGATCCGCAGAATATCCAGCACTATTCCCAAACAGTCTGCGGGGAATATTTCTCTCTGGCCAGTCTCTTGGCGTAAGACAGTTCTTCCGCGCTCAGCAGGCCGATTTCCGCCAGATGCTCCAGCATCCTGACTGCCAGCCGATACTGCAATTCTTTCTTTGCATCGATCATCTTCCCACCTCAAAATAGCTCTCCGGCTTTTTCTCCCGCAGGAACTTTGTCACTTCCCGCAGGCTGCCGGTCCTCCGCATTTCCGGCAATGCCTCACTCACAGCCTGGGCGTATCTGCGCCCACGGCAGGCCCGTTCATCCAGAATGGCGATGACGCAGGTATCGCTCTCCGTGCGGATGGCCCGTCCAAAGCCCTGACGCAGCTTGATCTGCATCTCCGGTACAGCTACCTCACGGATGAATGCGTGAAGGGAAGAATACTTCTCCAATTCCCGTTCCTTTCGTGCGTCTGGGTAGGCGAAAGGCAGGCGTGGGATGATCAGCAGAGATACACAGTCGCCGGGGAAATCAAAGCCCTCCCATGCCGCGCCGGTGGCCAGCAGCACCGCTCCCGGCGTGTGCCGGAACTGTTCAATGATGTGGGGCGCGTTGCGGCCCAGCGTCAGCAATGGAAATGGGAGAGATTCCTCCCGCAGCCGCTCCTTCACAGCCGACATGGCTGCGTAGGAGGTAAAGAGCACCAGCGCGTGACCGGAAGCTGCTTTGATGAGTCCGACGAGCTCGGCAGTCAGCTCATTAAAGTACACATCCGTATCCTCCACTCTCTGGCGGGGCGGGATTTGCGGAAGGTAGAGCAGGCAGTTGTTCCGGTAGTCAAAGGGGGATGGAGAAACGGATTCCATGACGCGGTGTCCCTTCTCCAATCCTGCCTGTGTTTTGAAACGGCGGAAATCGCTGCCCACCGCCATGGTGCCGGAGGTCAGAACAAACGCCTGCTCCGGCTGCCACAGGATCTTTTTTATTCGCTGCGTGATATCGCCGGCTGCGGCGCACAGCATGGCACCGCCTGTGCTGACATCTTCGGCAGTGTAAAAAATCATATCTGTCTGGGAACTGGTGAACAGCTTGACCGCGTCCAGCACCGTATTCAGCTGGCGGCTTCCCAGCGGGGAGAGCAGGCTGCCGATCTGCCGCTGGATGATGGGCAGTGTGCGGGATGGCGCGGTCAGCAATCGCAAACAGGCTTCCACCGGCTCCGCTTCCTCTCTGGGCTGTGCCAGCTTGCGCAGCAGAGGACCTGTGCTGTCCTCCAGCATTTCTGCCGCCAGTAAGTACCGTTCCTCTTTTAGCTGAAGGATAAGGTTTCGTATCTCTTCGGCCGCCAACGTCACACCCAGCATCTGCTGTGCGGTTTCCGGGAGCTTATGGGCTTCATCCACGATGATGATGCTGTGCTCCGGGAAGATGGGGCGTTTTCCCTCGCTGCGGTGGATAGCGTCTGCCACCAGCAAATTATGATTGCAGATTTGAAACAAAAATTGACCTTTGTCGCAGGTCTTGAGAAACCGCTGATAGCGGCAGTCCCTCTGTTTGCAGTCGCAGACCTGCGGTACGCAGACACGCTCCCGGTCATAGCCGCTGAGATGAGAAACTCTGTCCATGTCCAGCGTTTCCCTAAGAGTCCGGAGCGCCGTCAGCGCTTCCGGATTTTTCTTTGCAGGATATACCTGACGCAGCCGCCTGTCCAATCGCTCATCGCAGACATAATGGCTTTTGCCTTTGCGGATGACCGCTTTCAGTGGCTTGGTAAGAATCCCGTCCGCCATTAGGACACAGGACAGCAGCGGCAGATACTCCGTCAGCACCGCGTTTTGCAGCGCGATACTGGAAGTGGAAATGATGATGGGGCGGGCGATCTGCCCTGTCGGGAAAGCCGACGCTGCCGTGGCAGCCGCCAGATAGGCGTAGGTCTTGCCGATGCCCGTCCCGGCATCGCACAGGGCGATCCTCCCGTCCTGCATGGCGTCCAGCATCCGGTGGCTCAATTGGATCTGCTCCGGGCGCTGTGCCATACCGTGGGCGGGAAGAAGGTCCTGAAAAATATGGTCGATCAGTTTATGGGCTTTCAGCCTGTTATCGTTGGTATTCATCCGAATATTACCTCTTTTTCTGTCATGCTTTGTTTTCGTTTCCACCGTATTTGCAGCGCGCACCCCGGTGGGAAAAGGGAACAATACGGACAAGGTCCGGCAAGACCTTCACGGGCGTATTTCCGGGATCTCTACTGCTTTCAATCCCGGAGCAGCCCAGCCTTTTCATGCTGGCCAGTGCATTGTGTCTCATTATCTGCCCGAACAGCGTCTCTGCGGGTGGCGCTGCCAACGCTGCCCCCGCGCAGGTAAAATCGCTCACCGCCAGAAGCTGCAAGGCTTCCGGCGGGTCGTGGCGCACACTGCGCGGATCGCTCTTCTGTCCGGGTGGTTATCTGTATTGCTGGTATGCAATTTTCAAGGAACAGCGAGGGGCGCTTCGGAGCCCCTCACTGTCCTCCCGAAAATTGCGTTCGGTGAATACCCTTATTTCGAGGAATTTTCAAAAAACTTTTTGAGATCCCGCAGAATGCGGTCTCTCCGCTTGATGACCGCCCGCTGGCTGACGCCCATTCTTTGGGCGTATTCCCGTGTGGATACGCCGTCGAAGAACAGAGCATTGATCAATTCCCGGTCGGTATCCTTTAGTGACAGCAGCGCCAGCAAAAGGATCTGCTTCTGTTCTGCCAGATTCCGAAGTTCCTCACGCTCCAGTGCCTCCGTTTCAGCACTGGGGGCCGTTTCCGCTCCGACATAGTCCGGCAAAAGCGCATCTTCCGCCATCTGCTCCAGAGAGAGCAGTTTTCCGGAGGACTGTTCCTCCGTGATATAGCGCTCCCTGCGGTCTGCCTGGGAGTAGGCCAGATACACATCTTCCGGCACCTCTACATCCATGCCGTCTACAGTGATGATATTGGCGATAACTTCGCCAGCTTCGTTTCGAACGCGCCGATAGTTGCGTTCTTCCTGCCATTTTTTCATGATTCATGACTCCAATCTCAGATTTTTTTGAAATGTCTGAGATGGGGTCACGGATATTTAGCGATATAGGGCTGCCAGCGTCTGCGCATTGTGTGCCTTTCCGCTTTTCAGCCAAAGAAAGGCGCAAAAAAAGAGCCTTACACATAGCTGAAAAGCTACTTGTAAGGCTCCTAACTCAATGATCCCATATTCGACGATGGGTGGCTGGTGCGCTTGACGAAGTCATATCAATTGATTTTTAATTTATGCCTGAACATATCCCATAAAGGGGATGGGCGTGTGGATCAGGGGGTGGGCATCCGGCGTCAGTACCGTGATGCCGATCTGTTCGCCGCACTTGGGGCATTTGGCGATCAGGTCAGGGTGTTCCGCTCTGTGCAGCGCAAACAGCCTGTACTGAGACTGCTCCGCACCGCTGGGGATATCCGCGATACGGCCCTTGCCGCACAGCGGACAGCGCAGAGAATTGGCTTTTGACATAGCGCCTCGCTTTCCCTGTTCTCTTTTTTGAGAACAGCACATGAAAATTTTTTACAGCAGGTTATGGTTCTCCAACCGAATGCGCATGGCCTGTTTGGATACCTGAAAGATACCTGCCATATCCGTCACCAGCTGTTGGTTCGTCCGTCCGGAGCGCAGCTGATAGAAGCAGCGCTTGACCTGCGGCAGCGGCAGCAGAAGGATAGAGCCCAGCAGGTTCGCCTGCACTTCCAATGTGTTGTCGCTCTCATTGCCGGGACGGAGCGCCGCGTTTTCGCCGGTCCCGCTGAACAGTTTCTTGTGGAGCAGCCAGTGCCCCAGCTCATGGGCGCAGGTAAAGCGCAGCCGCCCGGTAGATGCTTCCTCTTCGCAGAGAGAACAGTCGATGAGGATGGTGCCGCCCTTGACGGGAAGAAGGTCATAGCGGTGGTTTTCCCAGTCATAGATCGCTGTGAGACCGTCGTCAAAGATGGTCTCGCCCAAAACCCGCCCATTATTCCGCAGATACTGATACTCCAGCACCAGTCCCTGTGCCTCGATGATGTCCTCAATGGGAATGGCTGTGGGAGGGCCGTAATAAAGTCTGAGGTCATAGGCGGTGATCACATCGCGGGCGATCCGCTCCAGCGCCTGTTCGCAGTAATATGCTTTTTTCATGCGTTTATTTCACCGCCCTCTTTGGATTTCTTTGCGCGCTGGGTGATCCGGTCGATAAATTCCTGCCACTCCTGGTCTGTGGCGTCTGCCTCCTTCGCCGTGCGGAGCGCGGCCCGGACGATCTCCCGATCCATGATGTAGTCCGGCAGGTCTGCGGATACCCGGTTATTCTGGGACTTGGCGGCAAGATCCAGCATCTGCTCGGTTTCCACCTTGCTCAGATGCAGTTCCTGCTCCAATCGTTCCAAATATGCGCGCGTCGGCGCCGGTCTGCGGTCGTTCTCAATGTTGCTCAGATAGACTGGCGACAGATCCAGCTTTGCCGCCAGTGTACGCAGGGACAATCCGATAGATTGCCGTTTCTCCCGAACGAAGCTGCCGAATGTCTGTTCCAAGTAATTCACCTCCTATCCATGTTCTCTTCTCTGGAAACACTGTAGCCTCAGTATAGCAAACATTCGTTCGATTGGCAAGACGTGAAAAAGATGGTGTTCCCCGCAGGGAACACCACCCAGAAATTATTTCAGCCACGCTGCCATATCTCGCATTTCCTCCAGCACCGTTAACGGGCCGATGATGCGGATCTTTCCTCCAAAAGTAAAGATCCAGCTGAAAAATGGAGGGCTTGGCGCGACCTCGACTGTGGCGCGGAAATGCTGTTCATCTACAGTTTCCGTCCGCACATTTTCACCGAAGCGGTCGATGACGCTGCGCATGACCTCATTATCGCACAGCAGTTTCACGGTACAGAGGTCGTCCGGATACATTCCAAACACCTTTCGGACATACTCCGCCGGATCAAAGTCCAGTGTCTGGACTGCCGTCTGTTCCAGCGGTTCGACTGCCGTCATGCGGTCCACCCGAAATTGTGCAATCTTTCCATGCTTTTCCGACCAGCCTACGGCATAGTAGCAGTCCCGATTCCAGATCATGGCGTAGGGGCTGAACCGATACTTGTATCCATCATGCTTGAGTATCTTTTCCTTTTTAGGCGTGTACTCAAAATACTGGAAGGTGATTTGCTGTTTCTTCTGGACGGCGTTGTGGATGGTATCCACATTGTAGTAGATGCTCTCATTCTCCGGCTTTGGAGTGCCGCCCATGTAAATGCGGCGGTTCAGCTGTTCCGCCTGCGCTGTGCTGGTGAGATGGCCCAGCTTCTTGATGAGGGCGGTGCTCTTTTTCTCCGTGATAAACCGGGAGGATTCCACCGCATCCACCAGCAGCTTCAGCTCCGGCAGTTCAAACAGCCTCTCCCCCACGAAGTATCGATTCTGGGTGCTTTTGACGCAGACGATATCCATCCCGGCGTTCTGCAGCAGTTCGATGTCGGTGTAAACACTCTTGCGTCCGGCCTGAATGCCGTGCTGCTGCCAGAATGCGAGAATGTCCGTGACCGAGACCGGATGCTGCTCGTCTGTCTGCCGATATAGATATTGCCGGAGAAGCAGCAGACCATATTGGGATTCATTTTTCATGTAGCTGTACTCCATTCAAATGGGAAACGGCGCGGCCGCAATACGTAACCGTCAAACGCAGCAGCGGATGAAAGATTTTCCGCGAAAAAGAGAGAATACCCCTTATAGAGCGTAGAGTTCACGCACTATGCGTGTACTCTACGCGAAAAAATGGAGGAGCGCTGGCGGTAGAGGCTGAGAAAGAGGCTTCACTTGATCTCCTGTTCCAGCGTATCGAATTCAGGCGTGGAGAAGAACTCACCGAGGGTAATGTCAAGACCATCACAAAGCTTCTTAATCGTCACGACGCCCGGATTTTTACTTTCATTATTAAGGATACTCTTGATGGTTGCTTGAGGAACGGCAGACAGATTTGCTAATCCGTTCGGTGTAATTTTTCGTTCTGCGCAAAGTTGGCGGATGCGAAGTGCAACAGTTTCCCGAGTATCCATAGTGTAAACCTCCATGACGATTTATCACTATGGTAAATTATTTGAGAAAAGGTTATTAGTGATACTTCACTAATTGAAAAATATGTGCTAATATAGTGATATAGCACTATATTGCCCATGTGGCCGGCACCTGGCTTACAATTTATCCACCGATAAATTGGGAGGTCAGCACATGGAATACGGTTATGCAAGAGTTTCGACCAAGGAACAGAATGAGTTGCGCCAACTCATCGCTCTGCGGGAATTCGGTTTAACGGACCGGGCGATTTTTGTGGACAAGCAGTCCGGCAAGGATTTTGACCGCCGCAGCTACCAGCGGCTGCTGCGCAAACTGAAAGACGGCGACACACTTGTGATCAAGAGCATCGACCGTCTCGGAAGAAACTATGAAGAGATCCTGGAGCAATGGCGCATTATCACCAAGGAGAAGAGTGCGGCCATTGTCGTGCTGGATATGCCTCTGCTTGACACACGGCGGAACCGGGATCTCACCGGAACGCTGATCGCGGACATCGTGCTGCAGCTGCTATCCTATGTGGCGCAGACAGAGCGCGAGTTCATTCACCAGCGACAGGCGGAAGGGATCGCCGCAGCGAAGGCGCGCGGCGTGAAATTCGGCAGACCCCGCAAGGCGCTGCCAGAAGGGTTCGGCGAAGTCAAAGCGCGTTGGGAGCGCGGCGAGCTGTCTGCACGTGCGGCAGGAAGACTGCTGGGCGTCACCCACCGGAGCTTTTTGCTCTGGGCTCAGGATGACGGGCGTAAAGAAATCGTTAAGAAAACGCAGACGAAGAAGACTGGATAAAAAAGTACGTTTTTTTAGTCGGATTTAAGCCGTTGGCCTATTGCTATTCTGTTGGGGGAGTGCTATGGTAGATGTATAAGATTTTGTGTATATCGCTGTGGTCGGCAACCTGTACTTTTTTAGCCACTGTGCCGGATACACGATCAGCTAAAAAAGGCCCTTCCGCCTGTGTTGCAGGCGGCCAACTATTCTGCGGGAGGTGAGCGGCAATCCGTCCGTCTCTGTACGATTTCTGCGCCGGGCATGAACAAGCTCACCTGCTGGCACAATGGGACGATGAACGCAATGCTCCGCTCACGCCGAAGGATGTGACCTACGGAAGCCACCAAAAGGTATGGTGGTACTGTGCCAGCGGGCATCACTGGCAGGCAAAGATTTATTCTCGCTCCGCCGGCAGCGGATGTCCATACTGCTCAGGACGTCTGGCAGAGCCAAAGAAGGCCCTGCGAATGTGCCATCCAGAGCTTGAGCCGGAATGGGATGCAGAGAAGAATGGCCCGCTGCAATTCTCTGAGCTGACGGTTGGCAGCCGAAGGCTTGTATGGTGGCGATGCGCTAAAGGGCATTCTTACCGCTCTGCAGTTAAAAGCCGCACACAAGGGACGGGCTGTCCCATCTGCGCTGGCCGCATCGCTCTGCCGGAGGAAAACTCTCTGGCGGCAAAATTCCCTGATCTGCTTTCGGACTGGGACACAGAAAAGAATTCCCCGCTGCTGCCGACGCAGGTCATGCCGGGAGCACACCGGAAGGTCTGGTGGAGGTGCCCGAAAGGACATAGCTGGCAGGCGAGCGTTGCCAGCCGCGTCACATCAAATGCAGGCTGTCCGTTCTGCGCGGGACAAAAGGTCCTGTCCGGATTTAATGATCTCGCTTCGCTGCATCCGCGGCTTGCGGTCCAGTGGGACCGGAAAAAGAACGGCGCGCTGACGCCGGAGGCGGTGAGCGCATATTCCAATCGCCGCGTGTGGTGGCTCTGTGACAAGGGCCATTCCTTCTGTGCGGTCATCGCCCACCGTGTGAATAAGGGGAGCGATTGCCCGTACTGCACCAACCGCAAGGTCCTGCCGGGATTTAATGATCTGGAGACCAAGGAGCCGGTGATCGCGTCGCAATGGCATCCAACCCTTAACGGCAGCTTCACGCCGCAGCAGGTGACGCCCGGCAGCAGCCGGAAGGCCTGGTGGCTGTGTGAAAACGGCCATGCGTGGAAATCGGTCATCAGCAGCCGTACAGGAAAACAGCGCTGCGGCTGCCCTGTTTGCGCAGGCAGGCCGCTGAGCCAATGTACGACGATCTTAGCCGGGCAGCCGGAGAAACCGACACACTAATATAATAGGTGCTCAACTGCGGGGAGCCGCAGAAAACATATACTGTAGGAGGAGATCACATGAAAAGGTTGCTTTCGCTGCTGCTGACATTCTGTTTGACGGCATCACTGCTACCGGCACAGGTTCAGGCAGCGGAGAACGCAAGTAGCGGCGGACTTGACCGACTGGGTATCCGGCAGATATCCGAAAAGGAATATGCCATGACACCCGATGTCAAGGAATACGAATGGATCTTGAACAATGGCGCACTGACCCAGCAGATGATGGGTCATGTGATGGAGGTCAAAGTGGGCGAAGGCTCCACAGCTTCCATTGCGGCCGGTTACAGTGATGATGATATCGAAACCATCAAAACCGGCAGAAACTGGGCCATGACGGAAACGACCAAGCAGGCGCAGAGCATGCAGACCCGCCGCAACACCAATGTTGTGGGCGCGATCAATGCCGGCGGCTACGACATGAGCAATGGCCGTCCCAGCGGTGCTTTCATCATGAGCGGCACCAAGATCAATGATCCGACCGGCACCACGTTCTGGATCGACGGCAGCGGTGCGGCGCATATCACCAGCGCGCAGGAGTGTAAGGATGCCCTTGCTGCCGGCAATGTCCGGGAGGCTGTTGCCAGCTTTGGCGATATTTTTGAAAACGGACGCGCCCGCAGCGGACTGGACAACACCACCCGTGCGTCCCGCACTGCCATCGGCATCAAGGCTGACGGCACGGTGGTGATGTTCATGGTGGATGGCCGTCAGGCACCCTATTCTGTCGGCATGACCATGGCAGAGGTTGCGGCCTCCATGGAAGATCTGGGCTGCGTGCAGGCCATCAATCTGGATGGCGGCGGCTCCTCGACCTTCGCCACCCAGCGCGAAGGCGAGCCGGAAAGCAGCACCGCCGGTCTGACCCTGCGCTGCCGTCCGTCCGACGGCTACGAGCGTAAGGTGTCCAACACCATCATGGTGCTCTCCGCGGCGAAGCCCACGGGTCAGTTCGACCACGCGGTGGTGACGCCCAATGACGAGGTCTATACCCCCGGCAGCACGGTGCAGTTTACGGCGACCGGCATTGACGCCGCTGGCGGCAAGGCGGATATCCCCGCAGGTGCTTCCTGGGCGGTTCTCTCCGGCAATGGCCACATTGATGCAAACGGCCTTTACACGGCTGCCGGTACCTGTGACGAGGTCGAAGTCGGTCTGAAGGCCGGCGGCCAGATCATTGGCCAGACCAAAATTCAGGTGCAGTGGCCGGATAAGCTGGGCTTTACAAACAATAGTGTTTCCATCGATTTCGGAGAAGAGAGCGACCTCACCTTCAAACCTACCTGGCAGGGGCGCGAGGTCAACTACAAGGATGGAGACTTTGCGTGGAGCATCAGCGAAAATGGCCTGAGCTATAAGCATACTGTCGCGCTGGAACAGTATTATACCCCGTTTTGGCAGGCTGCAAGCGTTCGCTGGGCGCAGTTGTATCTTCCCTTGACTGGAACTGAGAAAATCGGGGATGAACTCCATCTTATTTATAAGTACGATAGTGATGTGCTCTATGATTCCGTATATATCGAATCCGGACGCACAATCACAACCATTCCCGACGGGTCTGTGCAGGTAGAAGAAACGCTGAAGCATAAGACGGCGACAATGTATTCTATGGCGGACCCGACGCAAGTTGTCAAGGCGGATGTTACCGAGAACTTTGAAGCAGCAAGTCTTTCTGACGGAAAGGCCTACGGCATCCGCAACTTGAACGCAGAAAACACATTTACGTTTTCACTGGGAAAATTCAATAACAATAAGTTTACCGCTGATGAGGATACCTCTCTGCGCGGCACGATCCATGTAGCGCTTGCTAACGATTCCGATGTCAACGGATCGGTTGATGTTGTCGTTGGTATGGAGCCGTTTGTGCTGATGGACTTTGAGGATCACGGTGATACGGCTGCGACGGCATACTGGGAATGCCATGTCGGTCCGTCGTCTGTCGGCGGCAGTGGGCAGCTTCTCCCTGAAGAAGTGAAGGCGAAGCGCCTTTGGATTCGTCAAGCGAACGGCACGGGTATCGTTTTTCCTGAGGGGTATAATAGGGTTGTGAGTGCCGACGAGGACGAGAATGTCCGTTTCGGTCAGTACGCGTTCAAGCTTGGCTATGATTTCACCAATGTTAAGCCGACGACGGTTGCAGCGGCAGACTTTGGCTTCTCTGGTGACCTTCTTGTCAACACGACGCAGCCGACCAAAATCGGCATGTGGATCAAAGTGCCAACCGCTTGTGCGGGCGATAACTCTGTTCTGAAGGCCATTTTGAAGGGCGGCGCGTTTGAAGCCGATCTGAATACCGCCTACATGAAGTTCAACAACGACGGCAGTGTCAGCTATGTTGACGGAAAGCAGCTCAACGGTACGGCGGCTTACGTTCAGTACTACAGCTACAATGCCGACGGCACGGTAAGCGGCAGTACGCTCAGCGACTGGGCGGGCAAGGACTGGACCTGGGTCGAAGCGGATATTTCCGCGTTCCAGATGCCCGTGGATGTTTCGCGCGCTTATACAGTTCGTGTTACATCCCCCCAGAACTGCACCAAGAGTACCGGCTATCTTTACATCGATAATCTCCAGTTCATCTACGGCACGAATACCAACGATATTACCCGGCCGGTGCTGGAATCGGTCACCGAGACTTCCTCCGGTACGGCGCTGGCAGGAGACGGTTCCACCGTGCTGAACGGCGGCAATCTTACCTTTAATGCCGTCTACTCCGACAGCGAGATGACCGATAAGTATGCCACCGGCATCGATACCAGCGGTATCCGCGTGCTGCTGGACGGTACGGACTATACCGGCAAGCTGGAGATCAATGACGGTTCCCTCTACCTCAAGGGCGTGGCGCTCCGTAACGGCACGCATACGCTCACTGTCCGGCTCAAGGACTTCTACGGCAACGTGACCACCGAAACACGCACCTTCCGTGTGGAGGACGCAAAGGGGATGCAGTCTGCCATTGATATTCTGCCCCAGCCCGAGCCGCCGGAGATCGGCAAAGACTACGTCTTTGCTATCGTAAATAACACTGGCGAGCCTGTCACAAAGGCAGAACTGACGGTGGATTTCTGCGCCATGGGCAACGCTGCGGAGTATCTTAAGGGCGCTGAGGTCGAGCCACTCAGCAGCGACTATACGCTGACACTGGACCAAAGCGCTTTGGCAAAGGGACTTGCCAAAATCACGGTCACAAAGCCGCAAGCTATGCAGGCCCGGCGGGCGATGCGTACCGGTGCGCAGGACACGGATTACAACTATGTTTCCGAGTTGGGCTATCTCATCATCAATATCCCCAAGAACGCCGCATCGGACAGCGAGCTGAAATGCACGGTGACGCAGGGCAGCTACACTATCGCGGGCGATACCGAAACCGGAACGACTTATACCTTCTCCGGTACGGAAAAGGTCGTCCCCATGACGGCAAGCTATCAGCTCACCTGTGAGCAGGCCATTGCCGGGATGCCTGCCGAACTGACCGTAACGGATGCCGACGGCAAGCCGATTTCCCGTGCGGATATCTATCAGGTGAGCAGTGACGGCAGCCATAAGTTGGGCCGCACCAGCATGAAGGGTACATTTACCAAAACCTTTGACACGGCGGGTGAATACACCTTCTACGCCGAAAAGGCCGGCAGCGGCCGCTCCTGGAACCAGCGCGTGATCGTCTGCGAAAGAACGGCTGAGAACGACGGCAAGCCCTTCGGTATCCTCACCAACGGCGTGACGACTGCCGGAACCAAGAGCATCACCTGGCTTACCCAGATCGATGACTCTGCGGCAAAGGCGCAGGTAAAGTATTCCACCGATGCCGAACTCAACGGCGCCGCTACGGTGGATGGAACCTCCGCAATCCAGACCTTTGTGCAGAGCACCCGCGGCGACGCGCTGCGGAGCAACAAGGTAACGCTTACCAATCTGGCACCAGACACCACCTACTACTATCAGGTGGGTGATGGCGCTACTTGGTCTAATACGCAGAGCTTTAAAATGCCTGCCGCGGACGCGGTAGCCACCAACTTCTTCATCCTGGGCGACATTCAAACAGGCGACACAGCAAATCTGGCTGCAGCGCTGGAAAAGCTGAAAGCAGAAAGCTATGACTTCGGTGTTCAGACCGGCGATGCCATCGACAATGTGACAATGTATGAAACGCATTGCCGCCCGTTCCTGAATGCGGTCAACAGCGGTACGCTGGGCGGAGTGGATCTGATCCATGTGCTGGGCAACCATGAGTATTACGGCGATGCGGATGGCAAGATCAGCAAGGCAATCTATGATCTGCCTGAGAGCGCGCAGAACAGCTGGTACAAAATGGAATACGGCAAGGTCTGTGTAGTCGTCGTGAACCATGGCACGAAGCTCTCTGAGACGTTGGCGGACATTGCAGAGAATCTGACCACCGACTGCGTCTGGAAGGTACTCGTGTCGCACGAGCCCATCTATGGCACCGAGTCCGTTTCCGCAACACCGGAGATCCTTGCCAGTATTGAGAAGGCAGGCTTCAGCTTCGTCTTCGGCGGTGATGACCATGCCTACGCCCGCACCTATCCCATGCTCGGCGGCGTGAAGCAGGCGGAAAACAGCCGGAACGGCGTTGTGTACTTTGTCTGCGGTGATTTGAGCAGCAAGAGCAACAAGTTTGAAAATCGAGAGTACTATGCGTGCGCCAAGCCTCATACCGAATACGACGGCATGTATCTCACAGTGCAGGCAACGGAAGCGTCCTTCACAGTCAAGGCTATCAAGTACGATGGCACTGAGCTGGATTCCTACACCAAAACGCGCACCGACTGCGAGTTGGGCAAGCACACGGTGAATGGCACCAGCAAGTACGATATGACCGCTGGAACGATCACTTGCACAGTCTGCGGGACGGCACTGAAACCTGAAGGCGACTATGCTTTCAGTGGTCTGCTCTCTACCACAGACAGCAAACAGGTCATCCTTGCAAACGGAATCGTCAAGAAAAACGAGTTCTCTTCTCAGGGCGAGGACAGATACCATTCCTGCGCGGACGGCTACGCCTTCCGGACCACGGAGAGCGACAGCCGCACCTGCGTGACCGGTGGCTATATTACCTATACCTGTCCGCAATGCACGGCAACGGATCGATCTGATTTTCAGCGCCCCGTCGATCACAAATGGGATGAAAACCATATCTGCACGGTCTGCAAGTTCCACGGCATCGATATCAACAGCAAAGATGTCGACTTCAAATTCGGAAGCCCTGAAAAGCCTCGCGATATCGAACCGGCCCCCAACTATTATTACACCGACACCGGTGTTCGTCCCGGCAGCTTTGCCAAACACGGTGACTATGTGCTGACGCAGAACAATGATGCCAACCTCATCAACGGACAGATCCCCGATCTGTATGTGGAATGGCCGGACAGCAAGAATGTCGGCAAGGCCGAGATCAAATGCGAAGGCCGAGGAAATTACTACGGCAATAAAACGCTGACCTACTACATTGTTCCGAACAATGTGGAGAATCTGAGATGCACCTCTGCTGCGATAGATTCCCTGACCCTTGCCTGGAGCGTGGCTCCCGGCGCGGAGTATTATGAGGTCTTCCAATGCGACGAGAAGGGCCAAAACCGTACATCGTTGGGAACCACTGAGAATACCGCTTTTGAAGTCACGGGGCTGAGCGCGGACACAGCGTATTATTTTGTAGCGGCTGGCCGGACTAAGGTTCCGACAGAAGACAACAAGGTCTACACCAGCGTAAAATGGTCCAATATCCTCTGCGCAACAACGTCTCCTCTTTCGGCAGATGTAACGGCTATGACTGCCACAGTAGATGGCATACAGATTCCGGCGGTCGATGTGGACGGTACAAATTACCTGTTCCTGCCTGCCTCGGCAAATCTTGCGAACCTGAATGTCACCATCACCCGCTCGGCTAATGACGGCAGTCTGGTGGTTGCAGGCGATCAGGGCAGCCAGCCCGTTAACGGCAATACTGCTGCACTGAATGTTTCCGCACTGGCTTCTGAGACGGACGGCTATCGCCTCCTGACTGCAAAAGTCGGAAACGGTACAGCGTTCACCGTCCGCATCATGCAGGCGACGAACTTGCCGACCATCTATCTGACCAGCACGAATGCGAACACGCAGGGACGCAGCTATGTGGATAGCAGCAAGCGAAACACCACGACGGCGGCACTCAAGATGATCGACGCAGCCGGCAGCGAGATCAGTACGATGGACATCAAAGAGCTCAAGGCACGCGGCAATTCCACCTTTACCTACGCTGCGAAGAAGTCCTATCAGATGAAGCTGGAAACGGCCTCCGATCTGCTGCAAAACGGCGAGAACGTGAAGACGTGGGTGCTCCTGGCAAACTACTTCGACGCTACACTGATGCATGACAAGCTGTTCAAGGACATGGCGGCTGCTTTGGAAATGCCCTATACAGCGAGCTGCGATTGGGTGAACCTGTACTACGATGGTGAGTATCGCGGCGTGTATCTGCTGAGCGAAAAGAATGCGGTCAAGGATACCGGCATCAATATCACCGATCTGGAAGCTGCGTACAAGGATCAGAATCCGGAGTATGGGACGAACATGACCACCGCGACCGGCACCAATGCCTATGGTGGGAGCTATACCTATACGACCGGCCTTACTGACCCGACCGACATCACGGGCGGATACCTGCTAGAGCTGAACCACGACGCACCGGATGAGGTCAACGGATTTGTGACCAAGAAGGGTAAGGGCGTCAATGTCAAGAGCCCCGAATGGTGCGGCGATGCAGCTATGGAGTACATCAGCGAGTATTATCAGGCGTTTGAGAATGCGGTCTATGCCATGGACGAAAACGGCAATTACACCGGCATCAACGATGACGGCAAGCACTATTACGAGTATGTTGACCGTGATTCGCTCGTGAAGATCTTCTTGCTGCAGGAACTGGCGCTGAGTCCGGACGGCTTCATTTCCTCGCTCTATTTCTACAAGGATGCCAACGGAATCATGTATGCCGGTCCCATCTGGGATCAGGACATGACGCTCGGCACCGGCTGGACCAAGTATATCTCACCGGACACGACCGACTATCACTATCTGGCGGATGCGCTGATCCAGATCCCCGACTTCCGGGAGGCCGTCATCGCATACTATAACGAGACATTTGCTCCGCAAGCCAATGCTCTGATTGCGGAGAACGGTACGATCTATGGTTATGCGGACCGCCTGACAGATAGTGCGGAAATGAACTTCGTCCTCTGGCCGTATATCCGAGTGGGAGATCCGAATAATACCGAACACATTTGGAAGAACACCACCTATGCTTCGGTTCTTGCAGATATGCAGAATTGGCTCACACAGCGTATCGCAAAATTGAATGTGACTTTTGCGGAAACTGTCTTTGTGACGGGCGATGTGAACGGCGACGGCGTGGTCAATAGTGATGACGCGGTTTGCATTTTGAGAAATTTGGCCGGCCTGGATTGATCGATCGACCACGTAAAGGGTGGCAGCCCACCGCTTCGTGAACTGCCACCCCCCCAAAAAAGTCCGTTTTATGCGGAAGCATTATCAAAATAAATTTTGAAAGGAAGAAAACCATGAAGAAGAAATTACTGGGGGTTCTGCTTTCTCTGGCAATGGCACTCAACTTCACGGTGGTATCAGCTTTTGCAGTAGAAAAGCCGACCATCACTGTGGAAACTGCTGCCAATGCGGTGGAAGCAGGCGCCACAGTCGCTCTGAGTGTTTCCATTAAAGGCAATACTGGATTCACAAACTATGAATGGAACATTCAGTACGACAAAGAACGTCTCGAACTGACTACCATTGAGAGCGATTTAGACATTGTGTCCAATACAAACCATCCCAAAACCGGATTTGGTTATGCCGCTTGTGCCAGAACCAACGCCTATAATAAGGATGCTGAGTTGTTCACCTTGACCTTTACGGTGAAGGAGGATGCCAAGACGGGCAACGCAGAAGTGAAGATCGAGTCCGATAACTTTAAAAATAACGGCGTAGCGATCGACGCTGACTACGTAGTTGGCGGCGTAACCGTCAACGGCAGCGCTACTGGTGGCAGCACTACCGGCGGCAGCACTACCGGCGGCAGCACTACTGGTGGCAGCACTACCGGTGGCAGCACGACCGGCGGCAGCACTACTGGTGGCAGCACGACCGGCGGCAGCACTACCGGTGGCAGCACGACCGGTGGCAGCACTACCGGCGGCAGCACGACCGGCGGCAGCACTACCGGTGGCAGCACGACCGGCGGCAGCACTACCGGTGGCAGCACGACCGGCGGCAGCACTACCGGCGGCAGCACGACTGGCGGCAGCACTACCGGTGGCAGCACGACCGGCGGCAGCACGACCGGCGGCAGCACTACCGGCGGCAGCACGACCGGCGGCAGCACGACCGGCGGCAGCACTACCGGCGGCAGCACGACTGGTGGCAGCACGACCGGCGGCGGCACGACCGGCGGCGGCACGACCGGCGGCGGCACGACCGGCGGCGGCACGACCGGCGGCGGCAGCACCGGCGGTGGCGGCAGCAGCTCCGGAGGCGGTTCCAGTTCTTCCACCAGACGCTATGACGTCTCCGCGCCCTCTGTCAAGCACGGCGATGTGACCGTTGACCCCAAGAACGCCAAGGCGGGCGATACCGTGACCATCACCGTCAAGCCCGACAGCGGCTATGAGCTGGACACCCTGACCGTGAAGGACGCCAGCGGCAGCAAGATCAAGGTGAAGGACAAGGGCAACGGCAAGTTTACCTTTACCATGCCCGCCTCCAAGGTGACGGTTTCCGCTGAATTCGCTGAGATCAAGGCCATGGACTTCGTGGACGTTCCCTCCAGCGCCTATTACTATGACGCTGTGAAGTGGGCCGCTAAGGAGAGCATCACCGGCGGTATCGGCAACGGCCTGTTTGGACCCAACCAGCCCTGTACTCGGGCTCAAATCGTGACATTCCTGTGGCGTGCGGCCGGTTCTCCCGTGGTGAATTACGCCATGGATCTGACGGACGTTCCCGGTGATGCTTACTATGCGGAGGCTGTCCGCTGGGCACTGAGCCAGGGCATCACTACCGGTACCGGCAACGGCACCTTCAGCCCCAACGCCACCTGCACCCGCGCCCAGAGCGTGACGTTCCTGTACCGCGCGCTGGGTACCGCACCTACCACGGCAATTGGCTTCACCGATGTGGCGGCCAATGCTTTCTATACTGACGCAGTGGCCTGGGCTGTGGAAAACGGCGTGACTAACGGTACGACGGACTCTACGTTCAGCCCCGACAACGGCTGCACTCGCGCCCAGATCGTGACCTTCCTGTTCCGTGCCTATCAGGGCAAGTAAGGGTAGCGACTGACGGGTAACCCAAAGTGAATCAGAACGGCGGCTCGGAATCAACGATTCCCTGCCGCCGTTCTTTGGTAAGCTGTGTAAGTGCTCAGTAACCACCCGGTAACGTAAGCGTCAATTCCAGCAGCGTCTATACAGGCGAGGGTAAAGTGACAACTGCACCTACCCATGAAAAAACAGGCGTCAAAACTTACACCTGTGGGATTTGCAAGGCCACAAAGACGGAGAGCATTCCCAAATTGGTAAGCAGCGGCAGAGGCAGTAGTGGTGGCGGTAGCAATAATACCCCTGGCGGTTAGTTACACCCGACGCCTATACCGTCAAAGCTGAGGGCGGCTGGACACACATAGGATAATAACGTGCTGCGGTACATCAAAATAAACAGGGGCTGTCCCAGAGCAAATATTCTGAGACAGCCCCTGACGCTATTTATTGTAGTAAAAGGGTCTGCTAACGGCAGTAAATCCTTCCTTGCTGGTAACCACCACATTGTTCGCGCCGCTGGCGCAGTGGATGATCATGATATTACCGCCGCTGTCAAAGCCGCAAACAATGCCGACATGGCTGTCACCCGGATAAAAGACAAGGTCTCCCGGCTGGGCGTCACTCCAAGCAATAGGCGTACAGTAGCTGTGCTGCGCAGTGGCCCCGCCGCCATGTCCAATGACGTATTGTCCGCCGCTCTGGTTGTAGAATACCCAATCCACCATTCCCGAACAATCCAGTCCGAAGGGCCGCACAGTGCCGGTGGTGGAGCTGCCCTCGGCTGTGACCTCCATCGGCATTCCCCAGCGGGAGTCCCAGCCGATTACCAAAGATTTTCCTCCCCAAAAATAATGGACTCTGCCCAAGAGCTGATATGCTGTCAGCACAACTTCTCTGCGTGCCTCGCTGAGATCGGCGGGGAGGTTTTCCATGATCTTCGCTACCTCGTCGGGACTCAGCTCAATGTCCTGGTAGCTACCGGTGAGCGCCGCGAACAGTTCCTGATACTCCGGCTGCATCAGTTCCTCCAACAGCTTGTGCTGCTCGGCGTTGAACCGATACTCGTCCGCCATTTGCAGATGATCCTTGACTGTGACAGTGATGTGCAGGATGACGGTATCGCTTTCATCCTTGTCGCCTGAGATGGTTTCCACCCAATAAGAGATGGCGTTCATATCCCAGAAAATCTGCCGCAGAATATCCAGCTTTTCTTCCGTCAGCGTCGCCACCTCGTCCGGCGACGATGCATCTGTCGTTGTCCGCACAGCATAAACAGCCAGCACATCCCGCCAGTTGGAAATCATGGCGGCGCTGCCCGCGTTGTCCATATCCAATTCATCATGCGGATTCTCCGCCTTGATCTGCTCGATGCGGTCTGTAAACTCTGTATTCAGCATGGTCACAGCCTCCGGCATCGTATATCTGGTGCCGCTGTCCTCGCCGGAAAAGAATATCCCAAACGGTGACGCGACCAGGAGTCCGATCAGGCAGATAACTAACACCATCGAGAGGACCGTACTGCCGCCAGCCATCATCGCCGCCGCAAGACTTCTGGCGGCGGACAGGATGGCCCGCAGCGCCCGTCCTGCCGCCTGGGATGCTTTCTGCGCCGTGGCCTGCACCGCTTTCGCGGCTTGCTGATACCGCGCTGTCTGCACCGCTGCTTCCCGTGCGGTGCGGGCGCTGCTTTGCAGCATGACCGCCTGCTTCTGTGCGGACTCCAAAGTTTTCGCTGTATCAGCTATCTTCTTAGAACGCGGCGAAACAGAGACGATGTCACGCTCCATCGGCAAGTGCTTTTTCCTCGCTGGTTTGGGCAAGCTGGTTTCAGCTCGTTCTTTGATGTGAGGTATCTGCTCCGAACGCATTCTGCCCGGCATGGCGCTGCCGCCCCCATCTGAACGCAAGGCTTGTGCCGTCTTGACCTGGCGGCGCGATACGGCTCTTTTTTGTTCTGCCTGCCATTGGGCGGCTTTGCGCCCGCGTTCCTCCATGAATACTCTCTGTCCCTGCCGCTGCGGATCTGCTGCCACTGTGACCTGTGTCTCTGTTTGTGCGCCGATATAGATATCTTTTGTCTTGACCTTGGCGGCTTTTTGTGCGGCGTTCTGACGTGCCTGCTGCCGTCCATGCTCCGCAGCGGTCTGCGTCTGCGGCCCGGCAGAAGTGGTATCTTTTCCCTTGATAGCAGAAGGCTTCTGCACTGTGCCATCGGCAGCAGGAGTGCCGCCCTCTGGCGCCTGCTCCTGCGGTTTCTTCTTCCGCTGCCGGGTGAGTTCCTTTTCGGCGCGGTGCAGGCCGCTGGCGGCGGTGTCCTCAATGGCGTCGCCGCCGTACTCGTCTGCCTGCCCGTGCTGGGCCGTATCCCGCAGCTGCGTCCGCAGCCGCTCAGAGCCGTCGTCTAAGCCTTTGCGCAGCAGTTCTCTGGGTGTCGATACCGCCTTTTCTTTAACGCGCTGTGAAAGCGCGGGCTTTTCCTTGATCTTCTCCATAACAGATCAAGCGGCAAGGTCGGAGGGGCGGGTCGTCATCATCTGATACAGCCTGGTGTGGCGGGGAAAACTGTCCACGAAGGGCAC
>ENA-UEQW01000805-UEQW01000805.1-human-gut-metagenome-genome-assembly--contig:-NODE-805-length-28389-cov-3.734282_pt1 | contig 28389 bp, 50 predicted proteins | sample MGYA00242947_ERZ507947 | MGnify/ENA primary metagenome ERZ507947 (study PRJEB26167, sample SAMN06115421) | human gut metagenome | host: Homo sapiens | place: China:Guizhou | collected 2015-03-17... | reverse complement strand
GACGAACAAGAAGAAGGTGCCTCGCATCGTGGGAGAAGAGGAGGCGAGTGAGACGTAGAAGAGAAAGAAGCTCACCGTCACGTGGTGCCGTACCAGACCCGGCACCTTCTTCACTTGCGACGAGTTCATATCGAAGTTGTTGAACTGCGAGAACACTACGCTCACAGCACCGCCACACCCCTACTCTGCTCCAGCGGCACGTTGCTGCGACTGAACCGCTTCTCCACCTCCAGGATGTTCCGCACCTCCTTCGCGCTTCGGTGGTACGCGCCCGAGCCCGTGATCTCGCCCGTCTTCGACACGTACAGCTTCACGCGTCGCACCAGCAGCGGTCTGACGATCACGCCCCACTCCCACACTCACTTCCCGTTCGGTCCGACGAACGGTCCCGATCGCGCCGGCACGCTCAGCGCGGGCAGCGCATCTACACATCACGCCTCCTGGCAGCCCCCACGCCGCGTGTCCTGCATCGGCACGAACGCCATGCCCGGCACCGTGATGTCGCTTATCGGCTGCAACACCATGCTGTTCGCGATCAGCGCCACCTCGTCGGGGCTCTTCAGCGGCTCGATCTCGTACGCGGGAACGGTCGGTCCCGAGAAGATGTCGGCGCACAGCAGCTGCGTCTGCTTGGCCATGGGCGCGTGGTGCAATCGCTCGATCTGTTCGTAGAAGAGCTCGTTCACCTGGTTCTGGAAGCCCACGTTCAGCTCCTGCTGGTTGCGCTTCTTGTCGCGGTAGTACTCCGTGCTGCTGTTGATGGCGTTCTGCGAGATGTAGCGCACGAAGTGCCACCGCGACGTGTTCGCCAGCTGCTCCTTCGGGAAGCCCAGCTCCAGACACAACTTGATCAGCTGCTCCTTGTTCAGCTTGCGCAGGTCGTTCGTCTTCTTGCTGCGCTGCGGCACCTCGCTCTCGTCGATCTCCATCTCCTCGTTCGAGTCCGTGTCGTCGTTCGGGTCCAGACGCCGCGTCCGCTTCAGCGCCGAGGACGACGTGCCCTTGCGGCTGCGGAGACTCTACGCCTCAGAGAACGCACGCGGACGCACCTTGGAGGGAAGGAAGAGGTACGGCTCGCCGAACGCCTCCGAAAACACCTTCTCGTCGTAGTAGGTCGAGTGCGACATGTTCAGACGCGTCTTCAACTACTCCGTAAATCGGGGGTATTCCGGCTACCTCGATGATGGCGCTGATGTACTGGTCCGTGAGGTTCCACGCCGTGCGGTAGATGCGCTCCACGAAGAACTCCGACGCCTTGCACTCCTTCTCGATGATCTTCTGCATGCGCGAGTACGAGTCGCGCTCCAGGCTAGGAGTCACGGCATTCCAGAAATCGGACCCGAAAGTGCACATCTCTTCGGGCGAGATCTCTTCGCGCGAGCTCCGCGAAATCTGGGAGTTCACCTTCTCCAGCTGGCTCTTCACGAAGTCGGCGATGCACTTCAGGTTCTCCTTCACGCGCAGGAACGCTACACCTCAGTCCACGCGCGCTCGCCCACTGGTGCCCTGCGTGGAGGAGAAGCTGAGGATGCAGCGAATGCCGGATTTGAGGAGCTTGTCGTAGCTGACCTGACTGGCCTGCATGAGACACACGGACTCGGGCGTGAGCTTGCGCGGCACGGACACGGGCAGCAGCGAGTTCTTGAGACGGTAGCTACGCGTTGAGCGAGCAGCGAACGCCCACGTGTGGTTGAGCACGTCGAAGAACTGCTTGTGGCGCTCGTCGAAGTCTTTGCGCTCGCTCTCGTTGCGGAGGTTGGGAAAGATGCAGCACATCTGCTCCTGCGTGATCTTGCTCACTGGCAGTCACACACCACCGCCGCTCCTACTGCGCTCGAACGCCTTCTGCAGCAAGTAGTCCTCGAGCAGGTCCTGCGTGCTGCAGTAGTTCTCGTCGTTGGGCTGGTACACGCGGCTGATGGGTTCCATCTTGCCCGCCACGAACAGGCGGTCCACGCGACGGATCGACGCGGAGTACGTGCGACGCACCGGCGGCGAGGGCTCGCGCGGGCTAGCTGTGAGACCAGCGGAGTGAAACGACCTTTCGATCTTGATCACGAGCAGGTAGTCCGTGAAGGGTTTCTGTGGGTGAGCGAGGACAGCGAGACGAACCTCGTGCTCGATGAGCGGCGTGTTGTACAGCGAGCTGCACAGAGACAACAACTGATCGCCCTTCTTCAAGTCACCCATCAGCGGCATCTTCTCCTTCTCCGTCAGCAGGTGGTTGCGACCCTCGATGGGCGGCGGGTCTAATCATCACGCACTTCGAGAGCGACCACATTGCGCGTCTTCGGACGTCGGATTGATCCAGTTCACCACGAAGGCGCTCATGCCTTGATTCAAAAAGAGGGGGGGTTGGGGCTCGCAGTACTCGATCTATTCCTCAGAGGGCGGAGAAGGGACGACCATGATCAGATGGTCCTTAATGGAGGATAAATCGGACAGGGACCGAATGGACTACAATTGATGCATCGACGAACAGCCACCTGAACGAAGTGCTCCTCGTTGGAGTCCTCCGCCGCCTCCACCCACTCGCACTACGGTTCACTCGACTCGATGACGCGTACGGACATGTCGATTTGGCGGTTCGGGAAGGATGGACGATGGAATCGGGCAATGTCCTCCTTGTTCAGGAACCCGGGAATCAGCACGAACTCGGTGGCTATCTTGCTGTGGTTGGGCGGGTTGAGGATGACGCGCGTGCGGACGATGTGCGTGTCATTATCCTTCTCCTTTGTTTTGTTCGTGAAGGAGTTGTTGCTGGTGGCCAGCGGCAGCTCGCACGAGAACACGAGATTGGGGTCGTTGGCGTCTGCGGATGAGCTCCGAGGAGAAAACAAACCCATGTAGATCGCCTTTGGATTCAGCGTTGCCAACGATTTGTCGATATCGCCCAGAAATGGATTGTGAACCTCATTCACGTGCTCTAGGCGTCAACGAGGATCACGGCACGGACGGTGAATGCGCTGCTGCACGTCTTCGCCAATAGGTGCGCAGCGCTGTCTCTTTGGCTCTCCCCACAACCCGGACTACACTTGACGACGAGCAGATGATCGTACCCTCTGGCAGACGCAGCCCAACTTTCCTTCGATGCTGCCTAGTGGTCACAAAAGGAGAGAAGAATCACTCTTTGGAGACTTGTTTGCGTTGGGAAGACTCTACAGCATAACGAAACGATGCAGCTCACTCACGTCGTCCTCGTAGACACTCTCATCCAAGCTCCAGTTGCAGATCTGCATCTCTCGCGAAAGACTGTCAATCGTCTACGCCTTACCCGTAAATCACTTTCCAAACGCTATCGGAAGGGACGTGGGTCAGCTTGCCTATTGTTTCGTCGTCCGCAGAGCCTACAGAACATGAAACCCCAGAACACGAGGAAGAGAGAAAACAGACGGAGGGCACACACGTACTCGATCCATCGTCGAAAATGGGGATGCTCATTCCAGGATAGCAAAACAAATGTGACAACAAACAGCATCCTAAATGGATCAGTTTACATATCGTTTACAAGTGCTGCAAGCACGCGGAACTAACAGCTCCATTCTGAATGAGGCGTAGATAGGCGATGATGTTACTCAAAGCAAGGATGCATCCCTAGGATCACAGAGCACGACCAATCGCTACATCGTCAGGCGTGGTGTACGCGTCCGAAAAGTTGCAGTTGCCGAAGTCAATGAGGTGAACTCCGGCCTTCGACGCGCCCCCGCCCTCGTACGTGATCAGAATGCTCGACGACCAGAACCTCCAGTTGCTCTACGCGTCACTTCCACGTCCAGAACGCACCTCTCTCACGGCATCGCGTAACTCGCTCACCTTGGCGATGATCCCGTCGATGATGTCTGTCCGGAACGTGTCGCCGTTGTAGAAAAAGGCCGCCATCGACGGAAGGAAGTCGTCCACTGTTAGCGATTTCCCCCACTCCTTGTCCTTGATGAACCACTCGCGCTGAGAGGATCGGTACACCTACGGGTGAGCACCATACGGCGAGCCGCACTCGCATTCCGCATATTCGAATCCCGAGCGCTCCCGACGTTGTCCGCTTGCACATGCGCGTGTGGCGTTCCACCTTCTGCGGCGGCGCGCCGTCCCCTACACCTCACTGCGAAACAGCGGTCCTACAGTAGGTGCGCGTTCCCAGCTTTATGTCTAAAATACACGGGTACTTGTACGAGCGGTTTAGGTCTTCAAGCACCAAATAGCCCGTGGACTTGTCGCATCTACAAATGAAGGCGCGAGAAGCGTCGCGAACTCATTCACTGCAGATAGACTCCCCGTTTCGTCAATGTGGATGTTTGAATCGTGCAGACTGTACCGAATCGAATCGGCTCGATGAAGCGCGTTTGTATTCACCTATTCCCTCACAGAACGATGCCCAACGAATACGTCGATCGTATGAACACCGTAGTAAGATGCACTGAACTTGATTAGCTTTGAGTGCTTCTTATACATCTGTTCGTAGCAGTAGTGCTCCTTTTCCGTTGCGTGCTTTGCGATCTACGTTGAACCCCTTCCCGAAACACAAACCTTCCCGTCTGACAGCTTTATCATGGTATTATGGCCTGACACACGGTATGTATATTCCGATGGAGGTGATGACAGACCCGGCATTCTTTCTTTCAAGAAAATGAGAGTGAATCTTTGGATTATCCCGAATTCCCGCCGATTTCGGAGCGCACTCGTCTTTTGATTCAGTCAGAGAAGAGAAGAGTTCCTTGCGATTAGGGTTCCATCGGATTGCTTCACGATTGATGGTTTTGCCGTTGGGATCGCTATCTGTCCCTTCTGTGGCACATGGACAGAATTGCCGATTTCGGTTTACGGATGCGATGCACACACCTTCACTAGAAGATTCGCACAGCGATTCTGGAAGCGACTTCCACGACTATGAACTCGAACAAACAGACCAGCAACTGGGGTCGTAGCGTATTCTCTTAAACTCGACGTCGTCGCGGATGCGGTGAATCGTCCGCTCGAGCACATCAGCCGCTCTCCATTCGAACCGCTCGGGCTGGTTGAACTGCTTCGTCTACGCTTCACGTCCAAGTTACACGAAGACGTTCACCACGATCAGCGACAAGTCGCTCCAGAACAGAACGCTCTTTTCCCCTTCGTATTCGCCGCGCTTCATCTTCTCCTCGATCGTGCGGAAGTCCATGGGGTGCAGGACGCCTACACATGAAGAGGAGCGGCGGCGTGAACTCGTCTTGTAAGCATCCTGCTTCATCAACTCGCTCACGTCCTCAAACAGACTCGCTCCCTCGGGCCCGCACTTCTCATCGCGTAGCAGAGCGAGAACCGCTTCGGGCTCCGCGTGGAATGGCGCGCGCACGATCTGTTCTCGCTCGGGAGACTCGTCCGCAATCTTGCTGACGCTCAGCTCCCACGGCGAAGCGCTGGTCGTCACGCTTCTCACCGCCTCCTACTCGTTGTCGCACTGGAAGAAGTCCATCACCCACTTGCCCGTGATCGCGCTCTTCCCGTACCACACCACGTGAATGGACTACGCGTCACGCCTCCCTCCCAGCACAACCTGATAGGGGTGCTCGAGGGCGTCTTCGTTCACGTCGTACACAAACCCCTCGTAGCACTCGCCGTTCAGCGGCTCCCCGCTCGCCGTATCCAGCGCGAACACCTGACATATCTTCGTCTCCTTCGTCAGCCGCTCTCGGTCCGTCGACACGATTCCGTTGAAGAGATGGTGGAGTTCCTGGAGGTACTTCATGGACTCGCTGAACGCGTCCTCGCGAATGACGTGGGGCGCTGTGCGCAGCAGCGCGCTCTCCGCCTTCAGAACGAGGACGGTGATGGTCTGTCCGTCGGACGAGCGCAGCGTCGTGCTCAAAGCGTCGTCTCCCAGGGAAGGCAGGAACTCGATGCCGACCACGCGGCAGGCAACCACGCTGAGGCGAATGGCCTCGAACTCCTTCAGAGTGGACTCGGCCTTCACTCGGTCCTTTTCCTCGAACAGCTGGCAGTGCTCGTTCAGGAAGGCGCGATACGCTACGTGTGAAAACAGTCAACAGCGCGCACCTGGCAGAATCAGGCGGACGGAGTCCCCAATGGAGAAGTCCGCTGCCCTCACGCGGTAGTGTCTAGTGCTCACGCCACTAAGGAGCGCGTACACCCGTCGCCGGGGCAGGAGAGGGACGGGATTGTCGAAGGTGGGCTCAACAGCAGGGCACTGCTTCTTCTGTGTCACTTTCTTCTTCTTTGCCGCCTTCTCTGTTGTCGAGGGAGCTGCGACTCGCTTTCGACCGCCCCCTGACACTCTCACCTTGGTCTTCTTCTCTGGGGAACGGTGCGGCGACTCGGGAATGTGAACTGTCTGGGTCACGGTGGACTCTTTCGTCCGCTTGGCTTCGGGAAATCCGGTCTCGAAGAGATGCAGCCATTGAGACGCTCTATTCGTTCAGAGCCGCAACGCAGCAATCCACTTCTTTGCAATGTAGGTAGCGGCCCTGTCCGCGTACTCCGCGCCAAACGCCTCTTGGATGCTCTTCAATTCGCCGTTGGCTAACCACTTCTTGTATGATTTCTTCTCGTCGTCGGTGAGCTCGCGTGGCATCGCGCTCCTTCTTTTGTGAACCAGGGTGGTTGGAGGGAATCGTTCATTCCCGCCAACATTTCCTGCTGTGCGGTTAGCTCGTTGCTTTTCGCTCACTATCAATACATCGAAAACAGAAAAGGAGAGCAACTCCAATTCAAACCCTTCTGAAGAAAACACGATGAAATACGAATAGTACAATCAAAAACACGCACGAACACGCTCCGAAAAGGACGCTCCTCACTGCTTCGAATCGTCTCGCTCCTTGGGGTCTGGAATCGTGACGACAGTCACGTCTCCCGTCTGCGCTTTCGAAGCGAGGGAAAACACGGTGGACCAGTTGTTGAACACGGTGACCATATCTACCGCGTGAGCGAATGCACGACTGAGATGTACTCTGCGAAGACTGCTCCATCGATTTGAACTGGGCGGCAATGGTTTCAAGCACATTCACCACATCCTGCGACGACGCGAGCAGATTCTTCAGGTAGGCAAGCTCTGTTTCTTTGTCCATGCGGAGCGAGTGGAGAAGGAGACGTGTTCCAGATATCGGAGCTCTTTTTGAGTGCCCGAGTCACAAATATCTACCTTCCTTTTGCCATCGGGAAGCGCTGGTCTTTCTCTGCTCCATTTCGTGCCACCTCTTCTAGAACATGTCAGAATTGGCTCCCAGAGTGCGTATCTTTCCCTGTCGTAATGCTCTAGAAGGGCGCGTCCTGTGCCACTTCTTCGACTCCCAAGATCGTGTCCTCCAATTATCAAGACCACCTGAACGCAAATCCGGTATTGATCTGCGCTGATGTCCATTCTAGACGCTTTCTTCTGTGGTGGACGCCGTTTTCGACGAAAACGACTGTCAGGTGGATTGTGAGGAGGATGCGAATCACCGCTAGATGGAGCGCGACATCATTCGCATTATTCTGCAGTATCTTCACAGCCACGGGTACCGTTTGTCGTATGGAGTAAAGCGCAGCTACGCCACGTCGGCCATGGTTCTTCAGGAAGAATCGGGAATGGTGACGCGAGACACGTCAAACCGAACGCCCATCATCCAGAGCATCAAGACGAAGATCATCGCCGGCGACTGGGAGGAGTCGGAGTCGGTGCTGAAGGAGCAGTGCAGCGACAAGTGCTTCTTTCACTCTCCACTCACCCGCAGACAGTTCCGGTTCTTGTCGTACCTGCTGTACAAGCAAATCTTCCTGGAGCTGATCTCTCGCAATGAGCATCAGAAGGCGCTGCACTACCTGTTCAAGTACATCAAGCCGCTGGAGGAGGTCTGCGAGCAGCACTTCCCCGGGGAGTTCAAGGAGCTCTGCTACCTGCTCTCCGTGAAGGTTGTATCATTTGCCCCCCTCAACGGCAGAGCATCCACAACAGTCCCTACTTCCAGTACTGGCCGGGCGTGCAGCGCTCTCGCGAGATCCTCGCGGACACGGTCTCGCACTCCTTCCTCGACGAGTCGGTCATCCTGGAGAAGCCAGTAGAGTTCGTCACTCCGCCTCACGCGTAGATCCCGTCGAACCGGCTGGTGTCGCTCATCAAGCAGGCGTGCTGCTTCCAGGCGCTGACGTCGATGCAGTCCTTCGACGCCTCGCTGCAGGCGGACACGAGTCTGTCGTCGCTGCTCTCCCAGCGCATGCACCAGCACGTCTCCGGCACGGGTGTGGAGTGACGCGTAGGTGCACTCGCTTCTGGAGGACTACTCGGAGCGTCCTCTCCCCTCCGTGCTCGACTCGCGCTCTGTTCACGTGGATGGCTGCGTTCGCGTGAGTGGATTCTGTCCGTCTTCCCCGTAGAGCTGCATCCCGCTGTCGAAGGACACGGTGGCGATCGCTGCCGGCAGGAAGCTGCACTTCTGGACGGGCGGTGGGGATGTGTGGACGGTATGATGGCTAGACGAGGCGACGTGCATCGGCGAGCACGAGGGCATCATCTGGGACATGGCGTACAACACCGACCACTCGGCGCTGATCACGGGCAGCTCGGACGGGATGGTGAAGGTGTGGTCGCTCTCCGCCAAGCAGGGTCGCACCGTCGTCGACAGCACGCAGCCCATCGTGCTGTCCTCCAACCACGACGACATCTACAGCATCACCGTGCGACTGTCGCCGCTCGCTGACGAGTAGACACATGCCGTGGTGCCGTACCTCCTGTTCAGCGGAGGGTTTGACGGAGCCATCCAGGTCTGGAACTACCAGCAGCGCAAGTGCATCCATGTGCGGCTCGGTGGACGCAGTGAGGCGTAGGACTACGCGGCGCACAGCTTGTCGGTCACGGCGCTTGCCTGCAATCCCGCGGGGAATCTCCTCTTTTCGGGGAGCAAGGACAAGACGGTGCAGACGTGGGACTTGGTGAGCAAGTGTCCCGTCGCCACGCTGAACGGGAATATGAAGGAGATCACGGGTCTGGAGTGCAGTCTCTGCGGCAGCATGCTCGCCATCGCGAATCGGAGTGTACTCCTCCCCGCCCTGGTTTATGCGTAGAACTGCCACTACCTGATGGATACGCGAACGAACTCCATCGAGCTGACGTTCCGCAGCGTCATGAACACGCGATCCAACTTCCTTCGCATTCACTTCCTGGGGGACAACATCCTGTACTCTGGAAGCGAGAACGGAACCGTGTAGGCACCTCGCAGGTCGTTTTATGTAGGTGTCTGTGGGATATCCGCACGCAGAAGCAGATATCGAAGATGAAGCCTTCCCACGGGTGTGGCAGCGTCCTAGACTGCCGATTCTGTGACGAGAGCGGCTCTCTGCTGGCGGGGAGTGAGCGGGGAGACATGTACATTTGGCATTGTTGACGAGGTTGTGTTGTGTATTTGTACTATAATTTGATTCGTGTTGTTCGGTTTGAATACGCGATCTGTCCTTCTCGAGTGCGAAAAACGGGGCGATTTTGGCTGGATGGCGTTTCATTCCACGCTTGGATATAGCATGTCACCAAATAAGTTGAATAGAGGACTCATGAAGTATTCTGTTGTTTACGCTTTGGCTCTGTTGACCGTTGTCTCGTCAACTGCGATCGATTGCGTCTTTAAAGCAAAGGAGGGAGTGACTATCGATTTGACGCCCTTAATGAACAATGAACAGGACTACCGTGTGTGGGACCACCTGCAGTCGTCCGTAAATCAAACGTAGGCGCGAGCGGTGCTCTGTCTCATCCGTCTTAGTTTCGTCTTCAATGTCTGCAGAGATGTTGTCGCAATCCCCAAGGACGGTCTTGGCGGCAACGGATGCGCCAGAACGGTCCACGATCAGGACGATGATGGACACGACGTGTACGAAGAGCGCGCTGTGCCCGCTTTCCTCATTAGCAACGATGAGAAAGCTCCCTGCCACCGTGTGTCCTCTCCTCTTGAGGATAAGGATTACAACCTCCAGCGCTATGGTGGGCATTCGTCCTGTTCGCTTATCTGTAGACTACTCCGATCCCACTGCCGGAGTCATCCTTAGTTACGCTAACGGCGACTACTACTGGTCTGGTTGGTTCTACTACTACACCATGCTCGCCTTCCGCTGCTCGTCCAACACGAAGATGCCCGAGTACGCTGATGTGACCCGTTACGGCATTTCCGGTTTCATGGTGTATCTGGACTCCGTGTACGCCTGTCCTTCTGGTATCTGCTTGCGTGTTTGGGGTCATGAATAGAGTGCTACCCTGATGCTCAGGGCCACATTTGCAGTGGACACGGTATTTGCATGTTCGATGACAGTGTGGAGGAGGCTCGCTGCTTCTGCAACTCCAACAACAAGGGTGCGAAGTGCGACAAGAGTGTTGGTCTGTCCATGACGAACATTTTCATGATTCTCGATATTGTCGCCGTGCTCGTCGTCGTATTCACCATGTACGCGTCGTAGCTCGTTCTGACGTGTAGTGTCTTCTTTGGATGCAAATTGAGAAAGATCCGACTTGATCCTAACGCCGATGTTTCCCTGGATACGAAGTTCAACGAGTTGGGATCTCTTGCTTACACAATCTAAAAGTGTTGTTGCTGCTCTATCGTTCGTTTGTTGTGATACCCTCGTTTTGTCAATTCGACACTCTCGTTGTTGTTTCGTTTGTTTTGATACTCTCATTACTGTTTCATCGATTTGACACTCTCGTTACTGCTCCATCATTTCGACACTTTCTCTCTCGTATGTTCTGCCTTTCCTCTTCTCTGGTGCGCAAGGCCACTGCCTCCATGAGGACCTATTCCTTCCCCTCGGTCGCGAATCCGATGGTCGCTGCTCTTCGTTCCTTTTCCACGGGTTGGCAGTCCTATCTCGTTCTTTAGGAATAGAGGCGACAGCGCAAACAACAAACGATTCTGACAGAGTGTCAATGACCGAAGAATGTGCAAAGGTGGTTCCATTTCTGTGCTCTTAGAACTAGCATGTTCTCAAGATCGCGAACAAAAAGAAGCTCCCCCTGGACAAGGTGCATTTGCGTATTGCCGTGCAATCGGGCGGTTGCTCCGGTCTTCAGTATAAATTCACGATGGACTACGACAAGCTGTACGATTACGACACGTAGCGTTCCAATCCCTCTTCTCATGGCTAGGGAGTTCATCGATCCTTCGGGAGCGAGAATGGTCCTCGACACCGTTTCTCTGGGTTACATGAAGGGATCGACGGTGGACTGGGAAGACTCCCTAGTGAGGACGGGCTTCGTCGTCTCGAAGAACCCCAACGCCGCGGCGTCTTGCAGCTGCGGCACGTCGTTTACGGCCAAGTCGTCCAACCCTTACGAGTGAGTCTTGTTTGCTACAAACAACACGAAAATGTCCACAACCAGCGATACTCAAGACTGCCTTATTCCTCAGGAACTTCAATCTCGCCGTTATCGATCTGCTCCATAATGGCAGTAGGATGAGCACCGTTGACAGTGCAACCCACGGAGCTAGCTCTTAAGCGACAAAACTGCACTTACTGGCAAGTACCGAGCACCTCCTTCACAGTTCCGGCAAGCTTGTTGGCATAGGAGCGCTCACGGAGGATCTTGGCGATCTTGATCACCTGATCGAGAGTGAGGTTGCCGCTGTGCTTGACTATGCGTAATCCACTAGTGGAAACGAATACTGTTCTTGTCCTTCTTTCTGTCTCTGGGGGGCTCGTTGAGCTCGCGGATGATGAGGGAAGAAGCGCTGGGAACGACTTCCACCTATTGCATGACGGAAGCACGCTCATGCATTACAGTAGCCTGACGATTCACGACAGTCAGCTTGACCGTGATCTTCAGACCCTTCCAATCCATGGTGGCCTTCTGGATGTCGTCACCGACCTTCTTAGGGGCCTATCGCGTCACACCGAGCACGCTGCACTACCATTCCGAGAGGACCGACCTTAGGGGCAAGAGTGGCGGGGGAAGCGCTTTCACCACCAACAGCTCTCAAATAAACTAGAAAGGCGTTAGAAAGGCGTTCAAGGGACGGCAACATCAACGAAAAACACAGTGAATCACTCAACCTACTAATGGTAGCAGGACCAGCAGGAGCGGGAGGAGCCATGTTATTTGCTTGTTTGTAGACTTATCTGTGGCTTTCTCCTTGGTCACCCAGGGGAAGTTTCGCGTGAAGCCTGGAAATACAACCGATTCGCGTGGACCCCCAACGATTATCGCTATTCGCAGAGCAGCTCTCCGATTCGAGTGGAATTTCGAACAAACCAGCTTGAATACAATAGGGAACAATTGGGAGAACTAGTGAGACGATGCGATTTGGAAGACGGACCCTCCCCAAGGAGGGTGGATTATGAAAAGGCCGAGGTCGACGAGCACTTGGACAAATCCACGGTTGAAAACGGGACGAAGGGCTCGCCTACACATGAAAGGGGATAACAATCACTGCATTGGTTCGGCTCGCATGGCGGGATTCCATTCACGTAGGAAGAAGGCAGATAGTGGTCATATTGAGGATGATAGGTGGCATCGCCCTTTACAAACTGCATTGACTAGATGTCATACTGATTATGAAAATGACACGGCGCGGAGCCGATTGAAGCGGTTCTCCAGATCCACGATCTCTGTCTGTTTCTTGTCGAACGTTTCCGTGATCACGTCACTCGACGAGATCAGCGTGTCTCGCAGTTTGCACAAGCTGTCTAGGCGTCAAAAGACGAACCAAGCACCACCCTGGATAATGGAAAGCACCGACTGGAAGTAGGCATCCGTAGACGCTTCCCTGTAGGGGTGCTCACAGGACTGAAGCTGCTTTTCCAGATCCAGCAGTTTTCCAGATATCGTTTGCTACACTTCATACACACCGCGTGTCACGCACCGCGAGCGCCTCAAACTTCTGGTGTTGCTTCATCGCATCATAGACGGAAGACATTGGACGAAACGGATCGATTCCCGGGCAAGACGAAAGGCAATGCTCCCCGCGAGTCCGGTCGAGTCAATGAGTGGGGTTCGCTTTCGGTTCGAGCAAAACGGGTCCGATTTTTGTCATGGAAAGAACACTGTTTCACAATAGAATTGAGAATGAATTGCATGCCTCCGGAGGTAGTGGAAGAGATTCGTAGTCTTCCTGGAAACGATGTGCTCCTTCGATTGTGTGATGAGGCGTAGACGTGCGCAGATTGCGGAGAAGCGGACCCGAAGTGGGCGTCGGTAACGTACGGGTCTCTGATTTGTCTGAAGTGCTCCGGGTTGCACAGGGGCCTTGGAGTGGGCTATACTACATCGCTTTCACGGTATTAGGTGCACATCAGTTACGTGCGTTCGCTGGAAATGGACTCGTGGGAAGAGTCCGAGATAAAGATGATGAAGGCGGGCGGGAATCAGCGTTTGATTGACTTCTTTAAGCAGCACAACATCGAGAGGGACGCGCCGATCTCGCTGAAGTACAAAACGAAGACCGCGGAACTGTATCGCTCGATGTGAGACTCGTTCTCTTTCTTGATTCTAGTCTGAAGGCGACCGTGGAGGGAGGAGACGTCCCAGAGGATGTGGCGCTGTCGGAGGACGAGGCGAACAAGCAGCTGGTCTTCCAGACGTTCTGTTGGAGAGCCGCTCTCACACGTAGACGCGAATCCATGGAGTCTTCGATTGACCAGGACAAGCGACTGCGTCAAGAGGCCGAGGAGCGCCTGGCGTCCAAGTTTGGAAGCGAGGTGGTGTTTGAGGGCATTTCTTCCGCAACGGTGGCGCAGGAAGAGGAGGTGGAGCCGAAGAAGGAGAAGAAGGACTGGAAGCAGAACGAGTACGTGAAGCTGGCGAGCGAGATTGGCACGGATATGGTGAACATGGTGAAGAAGTCGCGTTTGACGGAGAAGACGAAGGAGGGCGTGAAGAAGCTGGAGCAGAAGGTGAAGGAGGAGAAGGAGAAGCACGGCAACGAGAAGAAGGACATCAAAGAGGTCGCGAAGTCGAGTTGGGGGTGGCTGTCCTCAAAGACGAAGAAGGTGCTCACTGCCGCCGTGAACGGAACGAAGGAGTACGTGCAGGACATAAAGGACGAGTTTGGACCCAACGCGAAGAAGAAGGAGGAGGACTCCGAGTACGATTCCGAGTATAGCTACTACTCGGACTATTCTGATTATTCGGAGTACTCGGATGAGGAGGAGGACAAGAAGGAGGAAAAGGAGGAGGAAGTGGATCCGAATGAGCCTTAAAACACTTTGTATGCTAAGGTAGTATTTCCATTTTGTGACCAATCCCTTGTTGCATACTCCCATTGAATACTCGAAATGGATAATCACGCCTACGTTGAACTACAAGTACAGGCCGCTCTGCTCTCTAACAAAATAGGAATTGGTTAAAACAACGGTGGCGAAGGAAGAGTTGACAAGAGTGGACTCGTTGCTGTCCGAATTGGTGAGGGATGCGATTCTCCCCGTCTCACATGCACGTATCTTATTTCGTCTCTCATTACGTTCAGAATTGATTATCCAATCGGTCGTCAGCCAGTCCATCCAACGAGACTTGATCCCTCGCATCCAAGCCGTTTCGTGTGGCAGCATCGAGGGCTCCGTGGCATATCTGAGCCAACTCTGTGACATCGTTGAGGATTATCAGTCGACCCTAAGGAGTCTTTCCCTGTATCAATCCGGCAGTGATTTTGAGAGGACGACTGTCAGACAACTGGGCAATGTGCTGAATCCTCTCTTAGATGGAGTGGGTGTTGAGTGTTGGCGTGATTCGCAGGACCTCTATACTTCCATCGCGTTTGTCAGCAAGCAGAGAATGCGTAACCTTCTTCAAGGCGCTTCCGAGTCCACGTCGAGCGATGATACGCTCCATCGGGTCTCCCAGTTCGTGTCGAGCGATCTCTTTCAGCGCCTGCTGTTTTCGTGCTTGTCCTCCATGCTCAATGCAGAAGATCGCTTTCCGGACGTTTCCGTTCTGATTCCGTGGTTTTCCTCACTCTTCGCTTCGTCGCATGCAGGAAGCTCAAGACCCATCGATTATCCTTCTCTCTTCAAAGAGATGGAGTCCGCGTTCTTCAATCACCATCTCGTTCAGATCGTGCTCAACTACCCCTCCTCTCTGGAATTCGTAACCATCCGAGGCGACGAATGCTGCAGCGACGCTTCTCTCTCCCCCTATCTCGCGAATCTCGCATCGCACCTCCAGCAGTGCAAACACACCGACGACATCATCACCTTCTACACCAAGCTGATCCACGTGTGCGACGACCTGTCCCTCGCTGCCCCCTACCGCCGACACCTCCTCCTCCCCGTGCAGGAAGCCATCCGCTCTCGCTCCGACTGGGTGCAGAGCGTGTTTCTGGTGATCAGCCGCGACGTCCCCGTACGACCTCCCTCCGCCGCTCACCCGTAGGGACTGCTCATCCAGCCGCCGCAGGCGCCCGAGGTGCTGGACGCGTGGGGTCTGGACCAGCTGCAGCGCGTGTATCACACGCCTCAGCAGCCGCCCGACCTGTTCGCCGCCATCGTAGATATTGCAGGCAGTCCAGAGGTGGTGGCGGTGTGGCGTGTTGATCGTAGGCGTTCGTGGACGCGGCGGCAGTGTTCTTCATGCAGCAGTTGCAGTACCAGTACGAGGACAGCGAGGACATGAAGGCGTGAGTGCCGCGACGCCCTGTAACCCCTAGCATCGAAAAATTGGTGGTGTTTGTGATTCGTCGCATGGGTCGCCGGACCGCCGCGAAGCTCGTGTGCATGGTAGTTGTCGCTGTCTGAGTCGATGTCTAGCTTCGCGACGCGCGCGTCACCCGACTGTTCAACCACGCCTATCACGCCAAAGCGAGCGCTGCGGACGCGGAGTCCTCGCTGTATTTCTGCTCCATTCTCTCCCGCTCCTGCTGGCCCTTCACGCCCACGCCGTCCACCTCCGAGCCGCCGCCCGCGATCCTCCAGCAGCAGAAGAAGATGGTTCGCTTCTTCAGGAAGGGGTATGTGAACCGGACGCTGAAGGTGTGTGCGGGAGAGGGAGTGGTGAACTTCGACTTGGAGCTGCGAGGCGAGAAGCGGTCGTTCGAGCTGTCGGTGTTCGACGCGGAGATGGTGATGATTCTCGCTAAGAATCGTGCTGTTTGTTGTCGTTGTTGATGGATGTAGGCGTGTGGTGCGTGGACGATTTGGCAGAGGCGAAGGGTGCTTCGCCGGCAAGAGTGCTTCAGTCGCTGCGCACGCTGCAGAGTCTCGGGATCGTCGTGTGTGTTCAGCAGAGTCCGCTGAAGTATCGTCACGTGAATGCGTGGTGCGAGCGCGGAATCGAGCTGAGCGAGGCGGAGATGCACAGCAACGGGCTGCTCGCGCAGCTGAAGCGGTTTGAGCGGTACGTGGTGGAGATCCTGAACATGTGTCCTTCCTTCGACGTGGCGAAGCTCTACGGGAGACTGAAGCTCTTCTTGCAGGGAGCGAACAAATGTGAGTGGATTGGGGAGTGCGTGAGGTGTAGTCGAGTACAGTATGGATGATCTGAGAGTGCTTCTCGCGGACATGGAGAAGCGGAAGGTGGTGTATGAGGAGAATGGTGTGCTGAAGCTGTTCAACTACTATGGATAGTGTGGTTTGTTTGATACAGAGTTGTGGTTTGTTCGATACAGAGTCGTGCCTGTTCAACTCAGAGTTGTGACTTAACCGTAACAAAACAATTGTGTATTGAACTTGTTCAACAAACAAAAACACCAAGCCAACTACAGGATGACGACGCAACAACAACAATACCTTCTTCAACAACTCATCAATGCGCGGATCACACATCGTCACATCAATCAAATTGCCATCAAACATCGTTCTATTCAAATACGACCAAGCAATGTGCGCCGTGTGCGGCTTAAAGTAGCTACTCCTTATTCGCTTCCTCTTCCGTTACTAGGCAACCACATCCCTCTTGTTGTGGTCGTTCTCCCACATCACCACGTGCTTGCGACGATGCCCGTCCGTCGTCAGCACCTCCAATTCCCCAGCCTTCTCCAACCAATACTCGATCGACCGCGGCGAGGCGTCGATGGGGAAGTCTATCCTTCACGCACGCTCAGAGCACGCACCTCGCGCGAACAGGCGGTTGTTCTCGCATTCTACCTCGCAGTACTTGGTGCAGCGAGAGCGACATCTACGCGTCATCGCATCACTCCTCGCCCACAGCATGCGCACCTGCCTGTACCACTCGTCGGTCAGCGGCTCGAGCTCGCTGTATTTGACGGGGTTATAGCCTGGATTGCTTGAGAACGGGATGTACGGACGATCCGTCTCTCTTGCGACTTGCGGAGCGTCCGTGAACTTTGAGTTATCCGCACAGTGCTTCAGCGCGTTGGACGGGTCGTAGGAGGGCATCGCCGGAGTCTCTGACGACGAGCGAGAGTGAGACGAGGCTTTGGAGACGGAACGAGAGCGCGATTGAGAGGGGGACCGGGAACGAGAGTACGATCTCGAACGCGACCGGCTGTGTTGGGATCGCCCTCTGCTGTAGCAATCTCCGTAAATCTCCTCTGCACGTCACAAACCAACGAAGGGAGTACGGATCCGTCTCCTGCACATGCGACACCACTTGCGTGCCATGAAGTTGAACACGTTGCAGTTGCGACAGTACCAGTCGGTGCAGTCCATTCGGCCGTCTACTGCTCATTCAACCAATCCGTCGAAACCCCTGATAATGTAGTCATACTTGGGCATGGGCTCCTGGCACCTTTCGCACACCGGCGGACAGTTCAGGTTATGATGTTTGCACTTTGTACAAAACCACTGTGTCTTAATGCCGTGCTGTTTGCAGAACTCCATGGTGTCCTCCACCTCCCTTCTTCTCTGATCTACAGTGAATGCACGCACAATCCACACACTTATTCTCCTCTCGTCGTTCACATCCATCATCCACGGTGCCTCTTCTCTCTCTACGTGCGTGGCCACGTTGGTGATCGCTTGCTCAGGCTGATCCATGCTCCGATTCCAGTTGCCGTGGGACAATCACCGAATAGGTATAGATAACTGACAAAAAACGGAGCGTTTCTGTGTGCGTGTGAAACAAAGACGGCGCTAGTTCTCGTCGACAACTTCCGCGATGTCCTCCACACTGACCTCGTCTCCCGCTCCCGCGTCGTCATCATCCGAATACGCCTCGCGATCCTTCTCGTACTCCAGAATCTCTTTATCGTTTGTGTCTACCTCTCACGCCCGTCTCCATTCCCCACCTTCTTCCGTGACCTTTCCGAAGCCCTTATTCTTTCGGCTCTTCTTCTTCTCCTTCACCTTCGTCACCAGCACCACGTCGGGCAGGTCCGCCGGCTACACTCAACGCCCCACCCCACGCCCTACGTCAAACTTCTCCAAGTCCGGACTGTTCATCGCCTGCGTCCGCAAGTCGTAGCCCAGCACGAGGTCGCCAGGCTGCAGCAGGTTGCCGAGGTGCGAGCGGACCACCAGACTGTCGTCGGACACGCCGAACGCGTCGCTGCGAATGACCTCGATGTCGGCGAAGCCGTAGCGAGGGTCCTCCTTCGGGCAGGCGGGGTTCTCCAGCTGGACGTCGAGCACGGTGAACTCGCGCAGGTTGGCGGAGGAGAGCAGGCTGGTGAAGGGGTACTTGCTGTAGGTGAGCGAGGAGATGATCACGGACTACACGTCACCTCACGCACACACACGCACTTTCATCGAGGAGGGGTGGAGGAAGGTCATGGACGCGCTCACCTTCGTGCAGACCATGAGCGGCACGGCGATGTCGCGCGCGCACGCACGCGGGAGGAGGACCAAATCGCCCTTGCACACGGGAGGCACTTCGATGTTGAAGGTGTGCTGGTAGTACTCGATGCTGTTGTTGATGTCCGTGCCGTGCAGCTGCTTGCTCGTCTTCAGACTGCAGATCACCGTCGACTTGATGTACTCCACGAACGCCACCGCCTCGTTCTTCTTCGCGAAGTAGAAGTCGAAGCCTCCGGGCACCAGCTACGCTCACAGTCCCATCCCAGCGCCCACCTCGATGCTGATGCTCGACGCGTGGCGGTTGTCGCGGATCAGGCGCTGCTCCAGCCAGAGGAGCGTGCGCTTGTGGTCGGTCTAGGCGTCAGGGGGAGAGGGCGTATGAACATGTTGCCGAATCTGGACGACGGCTTCCCACGCGTACTCGATCACCTCGCGGAGGCACTCGGGACACAAGATGGAGTGCTGGGAGAAGGTCACTCGCTTCTTTCCCTTTGAGTCAGAGATTTGGACGAAGAGTACCATGACGGTGATTCCGTTTTCGATTTCCTTACGGAGATCCAGCTCGATGATGATGCGACGGCTGTGCGGCTCCGTCCAGATGAAGCGCGCCTCGATCAAGTCGTTCTACGCATGATAGTACAGTCGCGGATCCACTTTCTTCAGTCCCTTTATCAACTTCAGCATCACTCCCAGCTCCTCGATCGATTCCCGCTCCACGCGCACCCAGTGCTTTGTAGAAGTCAATATCCTAGGAATAAGGGACGGAACGCGAAGCCCACTTTCCACACTCCTTACACATCGTAATGCTCGCTGTGGGCTCAATATCTTCGCCGATCTCCGTGTGCATCAACAAACACTTCTTGCACATGCGCGCTCCATTGCCAGGAATGTCAGCGCCGCATAAGCAACACTTTCTACTTCGTCAACGATGCGTACCACTCCCCACAATATACAGGGATGTCTTTCCTTCTTTTCGCTCATACCCTAAAAGAAAAAGTGAATTCTCCTCCCGTTCTATCCTAACAATCCGACGTCTCTTCTCTCCTCCTGTTGATTCCTAACACCGCTTTGGAGAACGGAGCGAAGTGTTCATTGTTAGGTACACTTCTCGTTGTTTGAGGGAAGTCTCTGCACCGTTCTGACGAGTCTATGAAAGCGGAAGGAATAACGATGCCACAACCCTCATCACACATTTCCTCGTTTCGCTTTCGGATTGTCGTCAATGAGCAGCGAAACGCTCAAACAAGCAGGGGCATTGCTCCAGTGTCTATCCGAGGAGGGTGGTGGTCCATGTTCCTCTCTTTCTTCTTCGTCGGTAACTCTATAGGCAGTGACGATTTTCACGCATTGGACGCTGCCTTTATCGCTTGTCTCGTGTCGTCGGACAAACAACAGCGGAACGCATCCGTAACGCATCTGCTTTCTGCCATTCATGCCGTCAAATCAAGGACGGAAGTGGACCGTGAGCTGGCGCGGATATCGTCTCTTCTTCTTCGTTCCGACGAATGGAAAGCAATTCCTCGCCACATCGACTGCTTCAAGTTCTTCGTGATCACTCCTTCCGTCCAAACGTTGCTGTTGCAGGTATTCGCTTATTCCTTGGTTTATTGTAGTATCCCCTGTTTGCAACGGCCATAGTCGACTCGTACATTGCGCTTCTGCAGTCCTATCGTGTGGAAGTGTTTGGCAACTCGAGTTCCATGTCGCCGATGGCTTCCGATTTCCAGGTTTTGTTATCGGTCTGCTACAAACTGATAAACCAAAACCTCCTTTCCGATGAGAAGAAGGAGTTAATGCTCATTTCTCGCGTGATCTGTAGGATTCTGTGCCACTACCTGGAAGCGTCGATTCCCAAGTTCGATTCCTACACGTTCATCCCAACCATTTCCTCTGCTGCAGCGTTGCTCCTGAAACTGGCGCCGAAGCACTTCGAGTCGTGGAGCGATATTCACATCTGCAATGACATCTTGGGCTTATCACTGTGTACACATTTGCGGTCATGTTTCACATAGGCTATACGCAATTCCGATCGGAGAAGAAGACACTGATGCAAGAGTTGAAAACACCATCTGAATCAACGGAGCAAGCCGTCCGAGCTGCATATGACTCCGTCGCAGACAGTCTCACACATATCTCTGATTCGCTCTGTTCGTACTTCATTCTTCAATTCTGGAACGAGCTCCTCCTCCTCATCCCCTCCTCCTCCTTCCTCTCCCCCGCCACCAAGAATACATACCTCGATCACACGCTCTCCATTTGCCTGTCGCTGAGCGCCTTCAACGACCGGAACAACTTCTCCAAGACGCTCTTTCTCTCGCTGCTCTCTGCCCTCCCGTCCCTCATACAGCAGCCGCAGCTCTACGATACGCTCCTCTGTCGTCTCGCCTCCTACAGCGCTCTCAACAGCAACCTTCCTGTCCTCCTCCAGTTCCTCTTCAAGCACGCCTCCTCGCTCACCTCGTGCTACGCCGTTCTCACCTGCATCCTCGACAACGCCTACTCCGCACGCGCCAAGGGCGGCTGGCTGACGCTCCTTCGCGACGTCTTCACGACAACGCCGCAGAACCAGATGCTCCTTGTGAAACACTTCGTGACGCAGGCGCAACCGGAGCTGGAACCACTGTTCATCACATCGCAACAGCGCCTCAGACAGAAGGGGTTTCTGCTCCTCGTCGCCTCGCTACCCGTTTCCCTCCTTCCCCTCTCTCACGCGTAGGCACTGCTCGACATCCAGTCGGTTCACAGCCTCCTCACGCTTCTCTGTCCCAACTCTATCCTCAACCTCCGACAGCGACAGCTGGAGTGTGTGCTGGAAGTGCTTGTCGCCTGTCGCTCTGCTGGCATTCACACCGAATTGATCGAGTCCTTTGAAGCTGTCATCGACCGCAATCGGAAGGATTTCTGCCAGCACAGCAAACAGCGAGTTCGACTGCGCACGTTCCAGCTGCTGGTTCAGCGCTACCAGACGCTTCCCGACCTGGTGTTCCTCTTCTCGCAGAGCATCCTCAAGAACAATAGCACGCTCATCGAAGATTGTGGGACCCCACCTCTCTCTTCACCTCTAGTTGAGAACGCGATGACGATGCTGATTGACAAATTCAGGGCCTATTTCGGAGCGTGTATCGAAGAGGGGTATTCCAAGGAAGAGACGTTGTTGTTCGCAGAGGAGCTTCACACAACCACGCCTCTTCAAGCCGTGGAGGGAGTGTTGTATTGTCTGGTGTGCGACGAAATGAACGAGAACGACCTGGTGATGACGCGAATGCTTCTCTCTGCAGCGATAGAGAGCGACGCGCTGCGCAACGAGGAGGCGATCACATACGTGTTGTGCAAGATGATCGTGCTGATGATGAGCCGAGACGGCAAGACGCGCATCGTGGGTGCTTGCGAGTGGATTCACCGTTAGTACGCGTCGTCCATCTACTCTCTGTTCACCGCCGATGTCATAGCGAAACTCCACGACCGCGCGTTCTCCACCTTCTTCTCCTTCTATTCCTCCATCTTCTTGACCTCCTTCTATCCTTCTCTTTGTCCCATTTCCGTCACAGACTTCCTCGCGCAGCCCGCTCACCAAGCCAGCGAACTGGCGCTTCTCTCCCACACGGACACGCACGCGATGGGGTGGGAGGCGTTCGAGACGGCGGTGGCAAGCACGCGTCTCCGCAGTCATCGTGACTTCGTGTACAAGGGCGCAGTGACGATGTGGGCCCAACAACTCAAGCGCACGGGAGGCAGCGAGGAAGCGTTGATTGGTACCCTGTGTGACGAGATGAAGAAGAACTGGGAGCTGGAGCAGCCGTCGGAGCCCTCCATGGCGGCCTTGTTCTTTTCTCTTGAGTTCTTCACGGTTGCGGATTTGATGCATAGTCAGTTGGTGCAGGACTTCGAGTGCCCCGTTCTCGATCTCCTCCCCGGCATGATCGCCAAGTGCTTCCAGTCTCTGACACAGCTCTCCGGACAGTCCCACGTGCGCCAGGGTGTTGATGAGGTGAAAGAGGGTGTTGTGGAGAAGGAAAGTGTTGAAGTGAAGGAGAGTATTGAAGAAGTGAAGGAGAATGAAGAAGTGAAGGATAACAGCGAGACACAACTGAAGGCACACAACATACCAACCACCACTACTGCCACCCAGTAATCAAAACACAACCCCTCTTCCCGTAGAATGGTCCGAAGCTGCCTGCTGGTCAGCGGGAACAGCAACTGCAGCGGCGACACGGAGGACGACGAGACAAGCCTCCTCGAAAGCGAAGGCATTCCCACTGCACGGCTCTCATCTCGTAGGACCTCGCGCCATCGGCGTGGTGAGCAACTGGGAGGCGGTGAAGGAGGGTCTGAAACTGATGACGCACCTTCTCACGCGCGAAACGACGCCCCGTCCCGACTTCGCGTCGTACATCCAGTTCGTGATGGCGATCGGCATGAACACGCTTCATCGCGGGATCATCCAACATGTCCACGACTGTATGCTCGCTCTCCTGGACGCCTTCTTCGTCAGTTATCCCTCCTCCTTCATCGAACTCATTGCACAGCTCACAGCACAGTGCTCCGAGTCCACGCTGCCTATCATTCGACGCAGCGGCGCTCTGCCCTTCATTCTTCACTCCATTCTCACGACCCTCCACCACCACTGCTCCTCCCTGCTTCCTCTTCTTGTCGTCCAACTGATCGGCTGGTGCGACCACGTGGCGCTTCCTTCGCTCCCTGTGCAGTCACACGAATGGACGGTGTACGCCAACGCCTTCCAGCACGCTATCACCAACACCTCACACAGCACGGAGGAGGACCGCCGACGTCACCTCGTCCACGCCCTCAACTCCATCACCGTGTGCGCGTCGTCGCCCGACTTGGCGAGCCACTTCCACCCACACCTGCTCCACCTGCTCTCCACCTCTCTCACCCTCCTCGATTCCCAAGAGTGCTTCTTCCCTTCCCTCGTTACTCCTAGCTGGAACGTGAAGTCTGCCACGGCGCAGCTTCTTGCTGTCGTCGTGAAGCGAGTCTTCCGCGCGCGACGCTCTCGCGGCGAGGACGAGCGAATCAACCGTGTCAGCAGCCTGGCGATCGCCATCGAGTTCCCGCAGCTCTTCTCCACGCTGCGGGACCTGCTGGTTCGTCCCACGTCGGGTGAACGCTGCCGCTTTGCCGTCGTTGCGTGCGTGTGGGGTGATGACTAGACGCTCCTTCTGTTCCAGCGTGTGGTGTTCGAGGGCGTGACGGAGGACAAGGAGTTGCTCGATGCGGTTTATCCCTTCGTCTTCGTGAAGGATTATTTGACCCGTCAGGCGGCGTGCAGGGCCATTCCCGCGGTTATTCCGGTCACTTCCATCCGCCTCCATCTTTCCCGCCTTCCTTCGGAGATCGAGGAGTTGGAGGGAAAGAACGCGGATGCGCGCTGCGGGCTCATCGAGCTGTGCGAAGTCTACATCCGATTCCTGATGGCGGGAGACGAGATAGACCGGGAGCTCTGTGGCGAAGTGTGCCAGACGCTGGTGAAACGCCTGCCGAAAGAACGACACTCTCTGGTGAGGCTTGGGGCATTTCATTAGGCATAGATTCAGCTTCATCTTCTGCAGAGCATCGAGTGTTGTGTGCATGGCGAAGTACTGGAGGATCTGGAGGATCTGGATGAGCAGATCGAAATGCTGAGGGAAAGAAATACGGAAGTGGCATATCCTGAAAGCAGGAACGATCTCATATGGGTACGAGTGTGCCGCGACAGCGTGATTCCGTTCATTCAGAATCAGGGCAGGTCCTCGCTATTGCAGGGAGACGGATGGTTTGTCATCAAGAATGGAATGAAGACGGTGCTTTCCATTCTTCTTCATCTCTCTGCGGGGCATCGACAACTCATTTTGAAGGAGGTGAGCGAAGTATGCGTTTTTGCCGTGGTGATAACGTAGATCACTCTTCCGAACAGAGAATTCATGGAGTATAAGGAGAAGTGGTTGTCGTACTGCAGTTATCTCTTTAAGTATGACTCTCCTGTTTGTTGGGACAGATGAAAGTGCGGATATCGTGAAAGCAACACCCTTCGCTCCATCCTTGTCAATGCGTGATCTCGTTGGTGGCGATTTGTGCGCAGTCTCTGTCACTAATCACTAAGAATGCGATTCTTAACCGGGACCTCGTCAGGAGAACAGCATTCCGTTGTGGATCGAGTTTCCTACTTGGCGGGTAGGATTTGTGCGTTCATCGTAACAGAGAGGCACAATAAGAACTGTAATATGGTTCGTGGAAAAGGAGAAGGAGTCGGTGATAATCACGTTGCGTCACTCCACGTTGAAGAATTCGTGCATCATTTTATTGAACAGTATGTGTTAACTGCTTTTTGAAGCGTAGATTCCTTCCACTCCTCTCTTTCTGTGATTGCTTCGGGATGGTATTCCTCACTTGCTCCTTTCATGTACAGTATTATACCGGTGACGTACATGGACATGAGTGTTGAGTTGGACATTCATCAGCGCAGTGACGGCCTGTCATCCTACGATTATTCCTGCACGTCGAGCAACGCTTCCGTGTTTCCGTTTTTTAGTCATCCCTTTTCGTCTCCTTTAAGTGGGCCATTCTCCCTGGTTCTCACCTAGAACACTATTTGTCCCTTTCTGTATACTATGACCCTGGCAACCACGTGTGCTTTGTGACCGGAAGTGACGCATAGCAGTACGAATTCCATGTGGCAGAGTATCGATGGACCGTGCGCATACTGATAAAGTCCGTGGAGGACATCAAGACGCTGGACGAAAACGTGCGTGTGGAGTCGATTCGTAAGTGGTAGATCAGGAGTCTCTACAGCTTTTCCCCGAGTGCGCAGTCGCTGCCCCACCTTCCGCATTTGAAAATCACGGTCACACCCGACATCACGGACGTGGAGGGCTACGTGGTGGCAACGGAACTACAACAGTACTTTGACCTCCTTCTATCCCTGCAAGGATCTGCGTACTGTCCTGATTTGCTGCAGTACGCACAAGGGTTGGGACTCATGTGCAGGTTTATGGAATTGCCCGTTTCAGCACATCCTTTTCGTTATGTGCCGTATCCGACTAGCGCCTCATCTGATTCGTCATTGTTTCTGTGCACCTCTTTGTGAACAAACACGACCAGTCTAATCGCTACAGAAAGTCAAAGATATTCGGATTATCCTTTGTCTCGTTGTTTTGTATTACAGCGCTGCTGTCATCCAGCAGGATATTCGTGTTTCTCAGGAAGTCGTTCTACGCCGTGAACACCCGTTCGTTTCCCTACCGTCGGTCCCGCAAGCAAGGCGCTTATGCTGAAATCGTCATCTCCTCCCGCAAATGTGGGAGGAATCACCCCCTCCATCATGTCCTGCTGTCCCGATTCCGCCTCCGGATTCTGCTCTCCATTCGTTCTCTTCAGCACAAAGTCGTTTTGGAATAGCACTTCTTGGTGAAGCGCAATCTGTGAGTCCATCTCGCTGTCAATTCGTTGGGGCATCCCACCCACAGTGAACAACCCGTTTTCGTTGCCCAGGGAAGGCGTGCTGGTAATGAGTGGGAGCTGCAAGTCTTCTTGCGGGAGTTGCTGCTGAGGCGGAGGTAATTGCTGATTCGGAGGGATTTGACTTGCAGATAGTTGATTCATAGACAACTGATTTGCAGACAACTGATTCGCAGACAGCGGGTTCTGGAGAGGCGGTGGAGCGGCAATGCCCAGCGGAGACACGAGAGAGGAAGCGACGGGCGGAGACGGCACGGGGAAGAGAAGAGGAAGATCGGACGGCAAGCCGTCTTCTTCGGACTTCGGTATGTATTGTACAAGAGGCTACAGTTGAGGTGAACAGCATCGGCTACGCTGTTGATGTCAGTGGGAAGTGGAGGAAACGGATAGACGCTAAAGCGACTCGCCCCGCCATCCTAGCCGTCACTGCGAACACATGCGACTACGATGGAATAACTATTCTGGAACGACAGCGATTGGTTATATGATGTGTAGAAGTCCTGCAAGATGGTGTTGATGTTCGATCGAAGCATCTACGCGTGAGGCGCGTGCGAGACCCCGACCTGGAGATACGAGTCAATGAAATCATAACTGATCCCGTCGATAGACACCTTCACAATGTCAAAGATCTTCTGTGCCGTGATGTCTATACATGAGATTTGACAGGCACACGCACTCTGAATCCCAAACAGAAAAATGTTCTCCAAAAACTTGTAATGCAGACCATCATCCCAACAGAAACGCTTCTTCTTCTGTGCATTACGCACCCATTCCAACTCCATACCGACTCCTTTGCTTTTGTATACTCCATTTTCCGTTTCCTTGAGGGATTCTACACATCAGCCACTGGAATAGAGAAGGACGGCAACTATAGGCAACTGCTGCTTTGCGCTTTGATCGTCATCTACAGCAATTAGTTCCACTGATATCAGGAAGAAACCTACCTTGACACTCTCCTCCGTGGTTCAGCTCATCAAGGATGAAATCAATATCCACTAGTTTGGAAAACTCTTGCGGTTTCTTTGGATCGCTCATCGCTGACTACTTGCAATTGAGAGCCGTTCTCTTGAAGAATATGAACTTCGCTCTTCTCGACGGAGAGTACAGAACCAAATCCAGTGTCTATTTCAAACGGAAAATGCACTCCCACACGGGAAGATTCTCTCCCGGGCGTTTCACTCCAAAGACTGACAGCGTTTTCGCAATGAATAGGAGGTCGCTGCAACAAACACGAACTGAAACGCACGTTACTTTGCCTGGTCGATCATGTCCATAAGCATGTTGATGTCCGCACCAGCAAACTACGAATGAGGCGCCGAGGCAAGAAATCACCTGAGAAATCAGCTTGTTCGACTTGTACAGTTTGTATGTGGGCACACTCTACCAGATGAGACGGGAATGCGAGTCGTACAGTGACTCTCTCCTCCAGAGCGAGATCCTGGCTCTTGTCAACGTCCACCTTCACGAAGTTCACGTGGTCGTTGGTGGTGCTGGGAGTGACGCGAATCCATAGCACTCACCTGAGGGCGGAAAACTTCGGCGCCATCATCTTGCACGGACCGCACCAGGTGGCGGAGAAGTTCATAATCGACGGCTTCTCACCCTAGGATTCACGGTGACAGCAAGAACCCCACCTTCTTCAAGTTGTGGTACGTGTCCGAGTCCGTGATGTAGATCACCTTATCTCCCGCTATTCGTGACGAATCCCCTTCTTGTCATACCAGAAGCGAAACTTCGCTGGAACGCCATAGCACTCACACCTATCTCTGAATGTAGTTCGCGATACGATACGAGATACGGCGGAAGGAAGAACCATTCGACTAAATTGAGGAACAAATCGCTGCGCATGACGAAAGGGATTGACGGACTTACGGAAGCAATACTCATAGCCATTTTTCGCTTACACTAAAGCCAATAATGAACCCCGCTGGGAGCGTGTCTATCAAGACGAAGCGTACAGTGGTTAGGGAGGGAATCCTTCCGAAAAGTGGAATGCGAAGGCATCCAGATTTGTCACAGAACTCTCCTCCGATTGTTACGTTATGTTGCCGTTTATTCGATTCGGATCTGATAATGGTGGTTAGATACCTGTGGAGGCCGTTTTGTGTTAGTTCGAGGTAGTTGGCTTCTAACCTTTGGTTTTGAATGAAAATAATGTTGTTGTTAGGCCGATGAGTTTCTAAAGAGAATCATGCGATTCCGCTCCGTATAGTGGACTGTCGTACGGAACAAAACACTGCAGGATGGCCTTCGCGTCTCTCATCAGCGTCTCGGGGAAAAACCAATAGAACGAGGTACCGTACC
>ENA-UEQW01000802-UEQW01000802.1-human-gut-metagenome-genome-assembly--contig:-NODE-802-length-28481-cov-3.809499_pt1 | contig 28481 bp, 46 predicted proteins | sample MGYA00242947_ERZ507947 | MGnify/ENA primary metagenome ERZ507947 (study PRJEB26167, sample SAMN06115421) | human gut metagenome | host: Homo sapiens | place: China:Guizhou | collected 2015-03-17... | reverse complement strand
TTCTTGACGTTCTCTTTTACTGAATCACTTCTACATCTAGATTCCTCTCTCCAAACCCTATTAACCCATAGACAACCAGAATTTCGTGTCAATTATCCGCTATTCTAACCCTTTCATGTGATTATCAGTCATCAGTAATACACCCAGTAATCTTTGTTCAGTAATAGAAGCCATATGTTCTCCTACCAACTCCTTACTAATAACTCCAATCAACTCATTATATGTGTAATACCCCTCTAGTGTCTCATACTAAGGATGTGCTTCTAATCCAAGTATTATTCCAACGCCTCTTTTCCGTGATGATCATCTATGAGAGTCTTCAACTGGAAATGCCAAACGATCAAAGGACCAGAACTCATTAGTTCAAGTAGTTGCAAATATCACATCTATTTGCAGAAACCACTCTGTGTCACAGAAAACACCCCTCATCGCTTCATACCATCCAAAATAAAAGACTCTAAATCATCGGGAATGAACACGTTCGGCGATCCAAACTCCCTCTACACGTGAATCAAAGCACGCGACAAAACAGAAGCCACCTCCTGAATGCCCTTCACCGCTTCGCGGTAGTGCACGTCATCAAGGAAGTCGTATCGGTTGGAAATGTGATTCAGCACAAGGTTCTTCACGCTCATCTCCTTTGCAAAGACGCCCGCATCCAGCGCCGTGCTGTGGCCCTTGACGTGAATGCTCTTCTCCACCTGCCTCAATTCCGAAGACTGCATCACCTCCGCATCGCTCATGCCTAATTCTTCACCTCCTCTTCACACAACATACACAACCGACCCGATTCCTCTTTCGGAAGAACATCATGGAGAATGGGGCCAATTGTCGCTTCGTGCACCAGAAGATCGCTGTTTCTCACCAAATCACTCATCCATCTATTTCTCATCCCCTGCTCCCAATCCGACCTCGCACTTCGTGTATCACCCAGTATCGTCACATGGCGTCCCTTCTTCTCTTCCGATAGCAACGCGCGATTGGAGGGATCGAGCACGGTGGAGTCAGGAAGAACGAAGTGCTCTCCCTTCTACAATTCACACACTGGTGAGAGTCGCACCTTAAACCGTTTCAGCACGTCGTAAATGTTCATTCCCTTCTCCTTCAGCGCACTCTCGTTTCGCTTCAGCAGAGGCATCAATGCATCGGGGTGGATATTACCCGGTTGGTTTGCTTCGAAATAGGAGTAGCCGAATGTGGTGATCGTGTGGGAGAGGGTTCCCGCGTACACCTTACCAAAAGACTCATTCACGCACTCCCACTGTCCCTTCTCATTCGGGTAGAGCGCGTGCGGTCGGATAAACGAGGCGTTCAAATCGGATGGGGAGAGCACTACGCATCAAGCCGCACAGACACACGCACTCCCGCATCGCTGATCTCTCCTGCACAACTCGTAAATGTCGATCGTATATGACAGTTTGCACGAGCAGGCTCGAAAGCACGTGCTGAGGTACTCCGTGAGACCAAGAGGACCGTATATGGAGAGAGAGGAATTCCGCAGTTCCTCCGGATTGTGCTCGAATCCGATTCCAAGAATCACGGAGGAGAGGCCAAATAGGTGGTCTCCATGCATGTGTGTGATGAATATGCGGTTCAATTTGTTGCACCCAAAACGGTGTGCATTGAGCACTTCCGAATTGCCATGTCCCACACTGCCTCGATGGGACAGCTTGTTGAAAATGCACATCTGTCGGAATGTGCCTATGCATAAGCGCACCACGATGAACGCATCAACCCTCACCACAGTCGAATAGCCAGTTCTCAGAACTCGTGATCGTCGGCACACACATCCCAATGGCGCTTGCTACGTGTTAGAAGGGCATCGGAAGCGCCTTGCTTACTTCCTCTGCGGAACGCAGGACGCATGGCTCCCGTTCCCAAGAACGTCAGAATGAGTTCCTTGCTTGCCATGAAATGGGGTTAGGAAAAGAGGATAAAACGGATAGGAGTGTTCTATCGATAGCAAGGAGATGAGGAGGAGATGAATGAGAAAGCGGGAAGGGGTGTGTGGGACGTAATGTGTATTCCGTATTCATGCCATTTCGTGTCTGGACAGGGAAGAGGGAGCGATGTCCCCTCTGTCTCTTCTATTCAAGCTATACACTTTAGAGCACCTCCATTCCCATCTCATCGTGACAAACAACTCCTAATCTGAGATGAGACACGATCATCCTCTATTGTTCTATTCATATTCCAACGAAGCATCTCACTGCGTTTCGCGTCCCATCCCGTTCCAATACCCCTCTGACTGAAAACCACGTCAGAATCAGTGAAGTGTGGACGAAATCGCTCCGAAATGCGGTGTTCTTTAGAAATGCATGTTTCTATCGCAGATCATCAGATTTGAACCTACCAAGCGATGAAATCGATATTCGCACTTCTTTTCGTGCTCGCTCTCGTCCATTGCAGGAACTATTTGGCAATGTTTGGCGAAATGGGGTCGTCTCACGTGCTAGGGAGATTAATGAAATGGAACCCGAGGATTTGAAGGAATTCCTTAGCGATACTTCGGAGCGTTACCTCGTTCTTGCCTTCCGCGGCGAGCAGTGCACCTCCTGCCGCTGGCAGTTGTACTATCCCAATCTCCTTACCTACTACTTTGAAAAGGAAAACGATGTACGTGTGTAAGGGCGGAATGAACGACAGATGATCTTCGGCACCATTGAGACCAACAAGGCGGGTCGCGTTGTTGAGTTCTGCGACGTGGATCCCGAATCGGCCAAGCTGGAAATCCGTCTGATCACCAAGGGCGGCACGCGTTGCATTCAGCACCTGGAATCGGAATCTCTGGTACCCTCGTCCACAGCGTGCGTTACGGAGTAGATTGACTTTGTCACGGAAGCGACGGGCAAGATGGGAAAGAAGTCCTACGTGGCCTTCCAGAACGAGTTCACCTTCAAGGCGCTGGAGGAGAACAAGAAGGTGTCCCACTTCGTTGAGATCATGTCCCCCTTCGAGCGTCCCTGCTTCGATTTCTCCATTCAGGTCGAGAAGGCTGCGGAGGCCTTTGCCGTTGCATTCCTCCCTCCGTGTCATCCCTAGATGGAGCCCTCCGTCGACTTCAACCGCATCGATTGCTCCCTGTCGCGCGATCTCTGCGAGGAGCTCGGCGTGGTGAACGTCCCCAACATGCTCTTCCTCCCCGCGGAGGGCGTGGAGTACAACAACACCTACCCCCGTCTGCCGAGCGCGGACTCGCTGATTCTCTACCTCAACGACCTGCTGGGCACGCACCGCGTGATCGACGGCGGGCTGGACGAGGACTTCGGTCGCGACAAGACGCTGGACGAGCTGGCGCAGCGCTTCGCTTACGTGGGTGCTGAGAGAGGGAGTGAGGCGTAGGCGGGCGAGAGCGAGCGTCGCGAGATTATGAAGCGTGTGAAGAAGGAGCGCAAGCAGTACACGAACAGCGCGGTCTACTACCTGGTGATGAAGGACGTGCGGAATGGGGACGTGGGTGACGTATAGATTGTGGCCAACGGCACCGAGATTGTGTATGACCGCATCAACAGCACCTTCTACGCCGTGTCGGAGATGGACGTGATGGACGACCGCTACGCGCCGCTGGTGGCTCGCCTCAACATCCTGCACCAGTTCGAGACCATCGAGCCGACGCGTTCTGTACTCGAGCAGTGTGCGCGTCACGCGTAGATCATCATGTCGCCGCAGAACACGGACCGCGTGCTGAACGGCGAGCGCAACGTGCTGGTGATGTTCTATGACGTCCGCTGTCCCGAGTGCCGCGAGTTCTCGCAGGTGTACCGCGACGCCTTCCAGAAGCGCTCGCGTGAGGTGTACTTCGCCTCCGTGAACGCGGCGCGTTACGAGACGCTGCGTGTAGGTGTGAGCGGGAGTGACAATGAGTAGCTGCGCTTCAACATCACGGAACACCCCGTGCTGAAGTACTTCCGTGCTGGCGAGCCGCTGGAGAAGGCGCAGGAGGTGCCTGAGCGTACGGTGGACGGCATTGTGGACTGGCTGAACAGCGATCTGGCGAGTAGGGGTGAGGTGAGGAGGTGAGGAGTAGCCGTGGCGTTGGAGAAGAAGGAGAGAGAGGAGAAGGAAGCTGCGGAGTTGGCGGCGCAGTTGGATGAAGAGGAAGAAGTGCCTGAGACTGAGGCGGAGTTGTAATCTGATTGGTTAGCGTTGTTTGTTGGTAAGGAAGGAGGGTGTTTTGATAGGAATGTGATTGCGATGGGGTAGGAATCGCGTGGTAAGTGTGGAGAATCGTTATTTGTGTGTGCATGTACAGAAAAGACATAAGTAATGGATTCTAACCCATCGAATAACGAATAGAGGACAACTCAAATAGAATAGGATATAGTCTATTTGTCCAGAACAGCAAATGATAATTGCATTCATCGAATATGTAATTAGGATGAGAAGTGATGTGGACTGTATAACAGATAAGAGAGGCTTCCTGATGGAAAACGGTGCCATAAACGGGTTCTTTGTGATCATGTATCCATATGGATAGGATGGTGGCAACCCGGCACGGAATCATCCCTGATCCCCCTTACTGCAAATGAGAATGGCGTGCGGGAATCTTTCCTATCCGTGTGCCGCTATCCGAATTAGGTAAAGATTAGGTAATGATAACAGGCAAATGATCAGTGATAACTCCATATCTGAAACTCCCGCAACGAGTGGTTTTCATAATTCTTTTTGCTTGGATTCACCCAAAAGAACAGCAATGAACTGTCTGGCTTTCATGTTGATGCTCCAACTCGTCCTGAGCGCTGCTGCGCAGAACGGTGATGAGTCCCCCTTCTCTCTCAGAAGGGCTGTAAAGGTTGCGACCTTCCAGAGTGCCAAAACGACCCGTAAGGATGACTGGTTGGCTCGAGAATAGTGCCTGACTACTACACCAACGAGTGTGGTGCCACGACTCCTGGTATCTCTTCTTCCGTGGGCTCATATCTAGCGAAATCGGAAACGCTGATGGTGACGAGAGGAAAGAAGGGTGAGGTGACCCACTTCGCCCTCTTCCTCCGTGAGTTCGTCTCAGATTGCTCCAGCGACAGCACAGCAATGAAGTACGAGTACAGCGTGAAGAGTGTTTCGGAGAACGAGTACACGCTTGTGGTGGACGATGTGAAGGCGGACTATGCTGCCAGTCTCTACAGCCAGTACAAGTGCGAGGAGGGTTTTCCCGGACAGTACTCTTCGGTCAAGTTCATGAAGTGCTACGAGAATGACGTGGATGTGTTCGAGAGTGCTCGAAGAGAGATCGGAGCGAGTGTGACGATGAAGGTGGTGTTTGAGAAGGACTCTGTGACGTTCGGAGAGCACACGATTGCTCTGTCGAAGAGTGGAGGTGGTGTTGGTGATGCTGCTTACACAATCGGTTACATCATCGGCTACCTTCTCGGTCTCTTCATCTTCTGTGCACTTGTGTATGCCTTTACCCGCTGCCTGCAGAAAACCTGTGGATAGAGGATGACTCGTTGAGAAGACCGATTGTGTTTGTTTGGACGCAACATGAGCACAAGAATGGGAGAAAGTAGGACAATCCTGTTTTATAGCGTGTTTCAGTTAGAATTAGCGGAGAATCCTAGGTAAAGGATTCGGACCTACCTTTCGTTTTCAGTCTTTTCTATTATGAAGGGATTGTCTGTGTTTCTTCTTCTCGGTTGTGCTTTTGCTTTTGCTCCCTTTGGATTGGAAGGGTTGAATGGCACGATCCCATCATTGCGTGGTGAGATGAAGGGGGTGGTGAGTGCGGCTGACGGTGATACTCCTGGTAGGGTTTCTTGAGTTATTTGAGGATAGTGTGTGGTTACTACAAGAGTACATGCCATTCCAATGGAGATGCCTGTAAAGAGTGACAGTCACTATTCACATATAGATAGCTATGAGTGGTTGAATGTATATGGCAACGAGGGTGAACCATCCGAGATTAGCATACTACTCAGTGTCTGGGGTGTGAAAACTTGCAACGCGGATAGCCGCCATATCATTGATTATCGGTATTACTACACTGTGAAGAGTATTACGGGAAACACGTTCGTGCTCCTTGTTGATGATGTAAAAGTGTATGTGACTTCAGGAAAGTACAACGCGTACAACTGTAGAGGTGGTAAATCAGGAGAGTACGTAAGCGTGTCTTCGATGCATTGCTATGTTGATGGAGTCGATTTCTTGAGTACAGCAAGGAATTCCATCGGTACCACGATAGTGGTAGAGATGACTTTTACGTCAACCTATGCTACATTTGGACAATACAGAGTCCCTTTGACTTATGGGTCAGGATGTGGTAAAAAGACAGAAACAAATTGGAGGCTCATTCTCTTTCTATCCCTTGATGTCATTGTGTGTATCGCGCTGTTAATACTCTTCATCCGATGTGCAATTAAAAGAAATAAGAAGGAGATTCCAAAGAAGTAGCCGAATGTGGATTTGTTTTCTCTAGCACTCAAATCGTGCATCCCTTGAGTACTCAAGTTACAAATGAGATTAATTGCGCATATTGCAGAGGTAGATCCGTGTATCACAACGCAAATGCAGAATTGAATCAAAGTGACTCATTTCCTCAATACCAATCCCTATCATGCTTACAAAGCAACCCATCACTATCTGAACAAATTGAAAGCATAAACCTCACTAAAACACCAATCAAAGCAAGATGTGATTCTCAGTTATTGAATCGACCCATCGCTCATAGAACCAATAATCACAACAAACACCTCACAGAGTAAACACCTCTCCAGGAACGAGCTCGCGCATCTTGCAATCCTCGCGCGTGATCAACGAGCCGAACTCCTCCGCCGTGCCCGTGAGAATGCCGAACGTCTTGTAGTGCATCGGAATCACCGTCTTCACGCTGGTCAGCAACTACTTATCAGAACAGCGAATAACACTCACGTGATTCACAGCATACGACGCCTCCTTCGGACCCATGGTGTAGAAGTCGCCGATGCAGAGAAGGGCGACATCCGGAGTGTAGATATCGCTGATCAGCTTCATGTCGCCGAACACGCCCGTATCACCGCAGTGGTAAATGTGGTGTCCTACGCATCACACACGCACGACACTGCGACCGTCGGGAGTGTGGATCACGAAGCCAGCAGCCTCGCCTCCGTACAGCGTCTCTCCGCTCGGCGTCGAAATGCCGGTCGTGTGCAACTACACTCAACACCCCTAGCCACTCCTACGGCGTGAACCATCGTCACAGAAAGACCCTCGGCGAGCTTCACCGTGCCGCCGATGTTCATGGCAGTCAGTCTGCTTCCCGAGATGCCCTGGGACTCCAGATACCCGCACAGCTCCACAATTCCCTACACTCGAATGAAACGCCAACAACTACCACAAGACGCGTCTTCTTGTGCAGTTTCATGATGTGCTCCGCGTTTCCGAGGTGGTCTCCGTGGCCGTGGGTAACCAGGATGAAATCCACGTCCAGAGTGGCGTCGCTGTATCCCTGAGGGAACTGGGAGTCACATCAATGCAAGATCCGTACCAACGGATTCGTTGTGAAGGGATCGACCAGAATGCTCGCAGTCTCCGTCTTAATGAGGAAGCACGCGTGTCCCAACCAAATGATTTGCGTCATATCTTTGTGCCGTTCAGAATAGTTGAAAAGACTGTCACGTGTTTCCACGTTTCCCCTTTCTATGCTTACCCCTCATTTCTGAGAATGAGTACTCCGACGCTGAAGGTCCAGGACCCTCCGAAGCCTCCCACACCGAAGAAGGAAGTCACGACGTGCGACAAAGTGAAGGCGAAACTCATGGCGTTCCACCTTCCCATCATTCTTCTGTTTGCCATCGGAATTGGCATCTTCTTCCCCAAGCCAGGTGCGCCCCGCTTTCTCTCTTTCAACTAGGTGTGTTCATGTCGAAGACCCCTTTCGCCAATTTCTGCGTGTTCATGATCTTCATCATTTCCGGCATCAAAATGGACACGAGTTCCGTGAAGACTGCTCTCCATTACTGGCCAGTACCGCTTCTCTCCCCTCCTCACCTGTAGTATTTCCTTTTAGGTCTCGCTCTTATTCTTTTGGTCACTCCCTTCGCGGGATTCCTGGTGCTGATGGTTCCGTTAAAGACGAAGGAAATGACAGTGGGAATTGCCGTCATGTGCTGCTGTCCCACGGTGCTCGCGTCGGCCGCCATCCTCGCGGACCAGGTTTGTGCGTCATTCTCCCGTCATGGGTAGTGCGGAGGCAATTTCGCTCTGGCGCTGCTGCTCTCCGTGATGAGCAATCTTCTGGGCGTGTTCATCAGCCCCGTCACGACATCGCTCCTCTTCAGCAGCAGCGGAGCCAGCTTCAAGCTCGACATCGTGTCTCTCCTCATCGAGCTGTTGACGATCATCGCACTTCCCATGGTGATCGGATACGTACGCACGATTCGCTCTCCGTCACTCCTAGTGCGCACAACTCTTCATTCCGGCGGTCGCGCGCTTCGCCAAGAAGTACTCGTCCACGCTGAAGATCCTCTCCTCTCTCTTCCTCTGCCTCGTGCCCTGGGTGAAGATGAGCGCCTCCTCCGACAAGCTCAAAACCATGTCCATCACCGATCTCATCTTCTCGCTCATCGTCATCATCGTCGTTCACTACCTGTCGCATCATCATCACTCCGTGATTCCTAGCTTCCTGGGGTTCACGCTTGCGGTTTGCTGGATTACCAAGTCGCCCTCTCCCGTGACGAAGTCGCTCGCCCTGTCCTGCTCCATGAAGACGCTTCCCATCGCCATGACGAGTGGGGGATCCCAACTCTTTTGATGTCTAGTCATTTCGTTCTTGCCCGACGAATTCGGCAGTCAAGGGTTGATCCTCCTTCCTGCCATTCTTTTCCATTTTACACAGGTGCGGTCGTCTCGCTGCTTTGATGCGTAGCTGATCAACACCTCCTTCATTTCCGTGGCATGGGCGGCGAAGAGTGATATTCATTATTGGGGCTTAGGAGTAGTGAAGAAGAATGAGGATGTTTCGGAGGTCGAGATGAAGGACGTCGAAAAGCAGGCGGATGAGAAGTCGCCCGACCCAACTGTTCAGGAGGAGAAGCCTTCCAATCCGAATGTCCATCACGAGCAGAAGGTGATTCCGCCGCAGTAGTGGTAACTGTGCCTTTAGTTCCCGTGTTTGTTCCCATTGTTCCCTCTCGCATCGGAACCTTTCTCCCGCACACTGCTGGATTCGGCTATGAGTTCGAATGCGGATAGCATTAGTCTGAGACTCCTCCCTGAATCCGATGGGAACCGTCCGCTCTTCTTGCTCATGTATTACGTATAGAAGGCGAAGTGGCGCACTGTCGGATGGTGAGACGGCAGAATACGGGGAGACCGAAGAACACCGGATACAAGAGCAATTCGTGTGCGCTGAACCATGCCATTACGATGGACAGCGACAAAAACGGAAACTGGGTCCTGAATGCCACCGTTTCGGTGGACGATGGCAAAGAGCCCACCGACGATGCGAGAAAGAAGCACATGCGTTTTTTCTATGGCGCCTTAGTCTATACTATTACTGTATCCTGCCTGACTGGGGTCACACTGTTCTTGTGGGTCTGTTTGTATGAAACACGCTATTGCATTGTCGCCTTGGTTAGCACAAGGATGCCGATGATAATGGCGATCACAGCGACAAGAACCGAATTCTCCTTCCACCACGTCTGAATCCAGCTCTTCCTATTCTTCCGCTCCAGTACCGAATCCACCTTGCTATTTCCGGTGTTCGCAAACTGCTTCTTCGCTGCCTTCGGATTCGACGCTTCTTTTGGAGCCACCTCCTTTACCACAACGGGAGGAGGAATGTACACGTCGTACTCGTCGGAGAAGGAGGAGGGACCGATGAGATTCACTGCTCGCACTTGGAAGACGTAATGTACGCCAACCTCGGCGTTGAACTGGTATTTGCACGCAGTTCCTTCGTAGACGAGGCGGTTGGCGGAGAAGAGTTGGTAGCTTTGGACCTCGCAGTCCTCGCATGTTACCTTCTCCCAGCGGAGGGTGACTTCCTTTTCCTTCTCCTTTTCCTTCACCTCCTTCACCTCCTTCACTTCCTCACCCACTCTCGCCCCCTCAAACTGAGGCGGCGGAGGCGCTCTCGCTCCCTTCTCCTCCGTGGTCACCTCCAACGCCTCCGACGGCTCGCTCTCGCCCACCGTGTTGATCGCGTACACCACCACCGAATACGACGTGGACGGTTTCAGCTGCTTGATCTGGAGCGAGCGCGTGCTGCTGGGCAGGTGATATTCGCGGTGAATCGGCTCCACCATCACCCGATAGCCCACAATCGACGACCCGTTCGTGGTCGGCTCGCTCCACCCAACCACCACCACGCGATCCGTGGGTCGTTTCAACAGCATCGGAGCATCGCACGCTTCGGGCGGGTTGGCTCCCGTCATTGCCACCAGCGGGGCAGACATGCTGCTACTGCCGCAGGCATTGTGCGCCTGGACGCGGATCGAGTACGAACAGCCCGCCACGAGGTCGCGAAGGAGGAAGGACGTGTCAGAAATCGTGGCGATTTGCGTGTATTCTGCGAGTTTGGAGTCCCGCTTGACCTGCGCCATCTCGACGGTGTAGCGCGTCACCTCGCTGCCGTTATCGCAAAACGGGGGATCCCACACCACCTTCAAAAACGACAGCGGGCTGTAGATCGCCTCCAGCACGCCCACGCGCAGGTTCTGCGGCGGCTCGGGCACAGTGGGCGCGGTGGGCGCGACCAGCATGGCTGACAGCGGACTGTTCCCGTTGGGCGAGCAGACGTTCCAGCGGAAGTGGTAGCAGCACGCGGGCTTGAGGTGCTTGCACGTGAGTGTGGTGGAGGCGGCGTCGACGGGAGCCATCTCGCCCAGCGTGGCTGTGTCGGCCTCCACGTAGAAGGAGAGAGAAGACGGCGCGTTGCCTCGAAGCGCCGATGGCACGGGCAGGGTGATGGTAAGCGACGTGGGCGACGAGGACTGTAGCTGAGGCGGTGCAGGCTGACCCAACGGTCCTGGGGGCGTTACGACGGTTAGAATCGGGACCGTGTGGGGCTGTCCCATTTCGTTCACGGGGACCACTCGGATCGAGTACTCCGTGTTCGGGAGCAGTCCGGAAACCTAAAAGTGAGGGGTGCCCCACACACTCACATCGCAGCTCAAGCCCTCCACGGAAGCGGCAAGAAGCCACTCTTCCTTCTCGTTGGGAACGCGGTGGATCGCCTCGTTCAGCTGGATCGTGCTGAGTGAGTCCCTCAGGGGAATAAAACGTCCCGATTTCGGCTATGTGTGATTCTCCCAACACACGCCCACGTCCTGCTGTTTGGGGAAGGCACACGGAGTCACCGACGCGCGAGGGAGCCAGGAGTACCCCTTGGCGCCGTCCAGCAGCACGCGAACTGTGTCTTCACGCACCTCCTCGATCCACCCCTCGGCGTCATGATCATCAACGACCACTGAACAGCGATTCCCCTCCACGCAGTCCACGATATCGCGCTGGAGACGCGTCGCTTCAGCAATCCACTCCTTCTCCTTGACGTAGCCGTCTTCGCGACCCTTGAACTCCACTCGGTACTGCGTCACGGCGCTTCCGTTGTCGCGCGCCGCCTTCCACGTGAGGTGACACGACAGCGCGAAGGGCGGAATCATCTTCTGCAAGAGATTGGAGGCGTGGAGGGTGATCGCGGGTGCTTCGGTCATGCGCGGAACAGAGGGCAGTGTGGCGAGAGAGAGCGGCGCGGAGGAGGCGCTCCACCCGAAGGAGGTGTGGGCTTGGACGGTGACGCTATGATGAGGATGGGGATCACTGAACGTACTCGTAGGAGGTGCCCGGCTCGAGGTCGTGCACGCGCACCGACAAGTCGGGAGTCTCGATTTGAGTCACGCACACAGCTCCTCGCCGCACAGTGATCCGGTAGGTATCGATGGCATCACTGAACATCTCGTCGGGCGCGTATCGCAGAAACAGACTCTCCTCGGTGTGTCGCTTCGCCATCTGGCTGAGAACGAACTGTGGGGGCGTCGCAATGCCCAGCACGGTGGCGTGGGAGTGAAGGAGTTGACGACGCGCAATGCAAGGATATGAACTCCACGGGAGGCGTGAACGGACTGTTGCCCTCGCCGTTGTGCGCACACAGACGGAACTGGTACGTGGTGTTGGGTCGCAGGTTGGACGCGACCGCTCTACGCGTGAGGGGGAGGAGGAACGACAACGAGAGCGTGGCGTCGTTGTGAATCACGTTCCAATCGCCGCCGCCTTCACTCAGTTGGAGCAAGTAGCTGTCCACGGGGCTGCCGTTCCACTCCTCCTCGGTCAGCGCGTCCCACTCGAGGGAGAGGGTGCTGTTCGTAGCGGCGACGCAGCGAGGAGGAGAGGGCGTTGCGGGCACGCTGGCTTGGGTCTGAAACCACTGGATCGGAGAAACCGTCTCGCCGCACGCGTTGCGAACAGAGAGCTGGAACGCGTAGTACATACCGCAGTTCAGCTTGGGGACTCGGATTTGGTTCACCTTCTCGTTGGAGAGAAGCGTGGTGGGTAATGCTACGCTCTCTTGGTTGGGAAGTCGAATTACGCTCTGTTGGTTGGGAAGTCGGATTACGCCCTCGCTCATCACCAACGAGTATCCCTCGATCGGCTTTCCGTTGCTGCGCGCTTCCTTCCACTTCAGCTAGGATGAATCCCCACCACCAGCCAAACTCGCAGTTCCCTTCTCGCACGCGACTGCAGGAGGAGCGTCGTGACGTTGGGGCGTGTGCAGGGCGTCGTAAACTGAAAAGTGCGACAGAGGGGCTTCATCTCGCCCGTTGCCGCTTTGCAGATGCCGTTCACGTTGTACACTTCTCCCGGCGTCACGTCCTCCAGCGTCCACTACGATCAAGCCAAGCCCGATGAAGATACCGAAATACAGTTCTCCTCTCCCGCTTTGCACTCGTACTCCTCTATCGTCCGTGACTTTAGAACTGCGTAACTCTCTACAGCCGTCAAAAGACACGACGAGAAGGACTATCTCGGAAATACACTTCATAAAAGAATCCCGGCTCGTGGCGAATATTGAATCGAATCACGGCAGTGCAGGTGGAGAGAGTGATGTCCGTGTGATCGAGTTCGATCGATCCTTCTGGGAAAACAAGGGGCTTCACTTCCGCCTCCTCTGCGTCGCTCGGACGGGGATGATTCGACTCTTCCATGTTCGTAGAATGAAATGCGAGGGATCCCATTTCCCTGCCTCCCGCCTCAGTAGGCTTTAGAATGATCGAATTGGTTCCACTGGTGGAGACAGGCATCCTCTCGCTGTGCGTATCGCTTCCCATCTTCATCGTTCGGCGACGGCAATGGGTATCCTCCTCTACGTCGCGGAAGCTGCTCCACATCTGTTTTCTCTCGTCGTTTCGAATAATGCGTAGCAATGGCGCCCATATTCATGCTGTGTTGGCCATTCTTCTCGGATGGAGCCAGTGGCAAGTATTCTGCAGTCATCAGTTGTTCTAGTAGTGAGAAATGAGCATGTAGTTCCTTTGCTCTTCACCATTGTCTTCTGGTTGTTGGGGAAGGGCTTCCTCCACTCTTCGTTCGTGTCAGATTCGATGAGTCGCACGGGTGCGGCGAGCGAATTGGCCCTCGGCCCCTGTCACTACGGCATTTGCATCTCTCTAGCCACGCTCTTCTTCTGGAAGCGTTTGGAGTCCATTTTCTGCATCTTCCCGATTGCCTTTGGCGATGGCTTTGCCGCCTTCTTCGGTCCCCATCTCAAGGGGAACAAACCGTTGGGTTGGAATCCGTCGAAGACGTGGTTCGGCTTGTTGGCGTTCGTCGTGATCACATTTGTGATGCTGGTGGTGGGTTGTGGGCTGGTTATGGATCGGCCCTGGTTCCTCAACGAGGATCCTGCGTTTGTTCCTCACTCTCTCTTCGTCGCCGTGATGTGCGCGCTCATGGAGTCCATGTCGATCGCGAACTATGACAACTTCACCATCTTTGGGATGGGAGTTCTTTCCTATGCTTTTGTACATTGCTGTGTTTGTTTGTGTTTTCAATTTCAGAGTGTGAATTCATCTTCAATCCCTTCCAATGCGTTGCGTTTCTCCATCATTGACAACACCGAGACCACCAAAACTGTGAGACGAGAAACACACTTTCAAAACAAACACACCACTCCGACTTCTTCACCATCGTCACAAAGCGCTTGTAGTGAATCGGGATGAAGGGGATGAAGCGCGACGTCACCTTCTGGTACTCCTTGTACAGAGGGTACTTGGATGCCGACACGGGCTCGCAAATGAAGGTGGACGCAAACACGAGGATCGCGAGAATCACCACGAACGGCAAGCTCCAGTTCTTCCACACACCGATGCGGTAGGACCCCCAGCAGTACAGAACGACCCACTGCATGACTTCACTGAAGTAGTTGGGGTGGCGAGAGTACTTGCACAGACCCGTGAAGTTGAATCCCGCAACGATGCGGAGGTCGTCGCTCTTGGCACGCTCCTCGGGAGACAGCGCGTACTTCGCTGCCTGGAAGCGGTTCATCGTCGCGTCGGCGATGGTCTCGATGGCGAGGAAGAAGAGGAACAGGGCTGCAAATCCCAAATCGTACATCGAGAGCGGCTTGGCATTCGCGTCGCTTTCGGCCACAAGGAGAATGGGCGTGGTGAAGCCGATGATCAGCGTTATCTGGAAGAAGCAGATGAAGAACAGATGGAAGAGGTCCCAGCACACGGAATTGGGGATCGCCTTGCGCATCACGCCCCAGCGATAGTCTTCGTCCGTGAACACCCAATTCTTCATCGCGTATCCGCCGCGGACGTAGAAGTTGTAGGTGAGACGCGCTCCCCACAGCGTGACGACAAACGCCATCAGCACGACGACCGGAGAGAACTCGCCGACGTACGCGAACATCCACGACGTGAAAATGGGCAGAATCGACCACAGACGGTCCACTTGGCTCACGTTGTTCGTCAGCCCTCCGTAGAAGAAGCAGAACATCACCAGGGAGATGAGGAGATAGGCCAGAACCAGCAGGGTATCGGATCCGAAAAGAAGACGCATGAGAAAGGAATGAATGAACTAAAACAGCACGGAGTAGCGTGTGTGGCAACAAGGAAACTCAAAATCGTTATATATCTACAGACACGGCAAAGATCACCCAGGGCTTCCCGGCCACAGCCATCACGTCGTACATCGCATAGAAGGACATCGCCCAGTGGTCCATCCAAAACTGGATGTCGAACTGACCGCCCTCCAGCGGATGGCGCACCACGGGCTTGGCATTCACGTCGAAGTCCTCTCCAGCCACCTTCTACCCGTCACGCCTCCTCGCCACGCCAACGTGCATCAACTCCGTGCGAATGCCCACCTTCAGGAAGGGATCTCTCTGCGTCTTCACCGCCACGTCCTCGTAGTCCTTCGCCTCACACGCCACACGCACACCCACCTTCATGTCCACGCTGTTCAGCGGCGGCTCCATCGTCCGTCCCACGTCGAACCGCTCGCGCAGCTGCGTGCGGTTGAAGTACGTCGCCGTCTATTCCTTACACCCCGCCGCCGCCTCCACCATCAGACTGATGCCCAGACGCTCCACTGTGCGGTCGCCCGCCAGCCCGATGATGGGCACGCCGCTCCAGTACGCGTCCAGCCCGGTGGCGCCCGCGGACCACAGCGGGCTGTCGAGAATGACGTCGCAGATGCTGGTGCGCACCATGTAGTAGATCTTGTCGTTCTCGAAGTCGCTGAAGAGGACGCGCTTCGCGAAGATGCCGCGCGCCTGCAGCTCCAGCTTGATGTTCTCCTCGCCCTCGATCGGGTGGCGCAGCAGCCACAGGTACGACGACGGGAAGCGGCGCAGGATGTTCGCCCACGTGTCCAGCAGGTCGGCGGTGAGCTTGTACAGCTGGTTGGGGAAGCAGAACAGGTGGCCCTCCGTCGGGACCTTGAACACGTTACGCAGGTACGCCGCGCCGCCGGGACGCTGGTACGGGTGCAGGTCCGGCACCTTGTGGTGGTGATTGCAGGCGTAGTAGTACGGAAGGTACACCAGCTTGTCCTCGTAGTGCTTGCTGAAGTGCGGCGGCGACACCATGAAGTCCTGCTGGTTGAAGTCGATCCACGGCACGCTCATCTGGCCCGGGAAGCCCAGGTAGTTCGCCTGGATCACGCTGGGCCGCTGCGCGAGGACGGGCTGCTCGCCGTTCTGTGTGTAGCCGGAGAGGTCAATCAGCACGTCGAGATCGAGTGCGTGGAGGATGGCTGCCTTTTCGTCCTCCGACTCGTGGATGATGGAGAGGAGGCGAAGCGGGCGGTTGGCGTTGTGGACGGATTTCTTCAGGTCGAACACGTCGCGCTTCTTCTTGTACAGCGAGGCGTCGATGATGTTCTTCGCCTCCACGCCCAGCTCCTCGTTCACCACCGTCACGTTCGCGACGTTGGTGGACGCCGTGTTGATCAGAATCACCTCGCAACCCTACGGATGAGAGAGCGTGGATGTGGGTACGCGCAGGTAGCGGAAGGCGGTGCGCATCAGATGCATCATGGGATGGTTGTAGTACACGTCGCCCGACACCAGACCCACGCGCAGTACGTCGCGGTGAACGCGGTCTAGAGATGATGATGTGTGTGGAGAACCACCCTTCACGGGAGCGTGTTGGTACTTGAACTTGTCGCGGGCGTATATGTATTCGCCGAACATGTGATTCACCTTCGTCTGTTCCTCCATCGGCGCGAATACGCTCGCACGGATCGGCGCCAGCGGCGGCATGACGCCCGTGCGCGCAATCGCCATGTACTTGTCGAACTGGTTGTCGAACGCCCGCAGCGCCTCGCGCTTCAGCGGTACCAGCCGCTTCAGCGCCGAGATGTACTGCTTGATGTGATAGTAATTGAAGAGCTGTTTGATGTTCGTCGGGAACATCGCCACCACCTGCTCCAGCGCGCGCATGCCGCCGTGGTGGTCGGGCGGCGACAGCGCCACGTAGTTGTCGTAGAGCGACGTGAACAGGTCGATGATGTTGACTTCGAGACGATTTCCGCGCTTCACCAGACTGACCGCCTTCTCGATGACGAGGATGGCGGTGGTGTGCTCTTCCATCTTCTCGTACACGCGGCCCATCATGTAGTAGCACTCGGACATGGAGGGATAGGTGGCGAGCACCTGCTGGAATGCCGCTAATGATTCGGCGAACTGGTTCTGGTTGAAGAGCGCTACCGCGTTGTTGAATCTGTGAGTGAGGTTGTGTTATGCAGAACGACAATAATCCCTCCTTCGGAGGCAGAGCGCGATGGCGATGATTGTTCATCTGCTTCATCCGCCTTGTGTCTTCGATGGCTTCGTAGCAGGTAACTGCATGTGATGGATAGAATGGATGAATACATAAGCTGTTGTAGAAGCAATCGTCCGAAATCTGGGAGGGACGGACCGTGTTCAACACCTTCTCCGCCTCTTCGCACGCGCCAGTCTAAATGTTACCAGTGTGGGAGGAGAAAACCCAGGAGAGCGTGAGACCGTAGTAGTACGCCGCCTTTTCGTTTTTCGCGTCCGATTTGTACAGGTCGGAGAATCTACAGTGAATGGTAAGCAGAAGGAATGCATTGTTTTCGCCGTTTTGATATCGCCGTAATCAAACAGAAAGATGCCGTAGTTGAGGACGTTCTCGTTGGAGGGATCCAGTGAAGAGCACTTCTTCATCGGGAAGGCGCCCTTCTTGAAATCGCGTTGGGACTGGTAGTACTTTCCCATGATGCACCACGGTTTCGCTTCATTCGGCTTCAGTCTACGCGTTACTGTATGAAAAGAGGAGGACTCTGTCGCCCGTGTCAAAAGCTTGATTGCATCTGCTTTCGACTTGATGTCTTTGTTCTTCAGGATTGCCACTCCCTTCTTGAGTGCCACCTTGTACTTTTTATCGTTCTCTAGTCGATGAGATGGTAAAGAAGGGGCAAACGAGCTGAATTCGATGCACCCCCGTACACCGTGACGATGAAAAAGGTGAAGAGGGTAACGAGAAGGGGTAGGGAGTGACGCATCTTGCGAAAATGAGAAAAAGGGGTAAGCGCAAGAATTGGTGTGCACGGTGGGTGAATTGAATGGGAGTGTTGCTGTTGTTGCTGTGAGAGAGGTGTGGGGGTTTCGGGTGTGAAAGGAGTTGTTTGTGGTGGATGGAGAAGGGATGTGTGTTTCTTGAGGTTATTGGGTTTGTGTTGTTGTGTTTTATTGGAGGTGTGAGTATTGAGAGGAATCTCTTCTTGTGTGATGATTTGGGTCGTTTGGAGTTGTTTTGGGGTTAAGAATATTGGATTCGTGTAGTTTTTATTGGAATGGGGGGAGGTGGTGGTGTATTTCAATCATGCAGATGGGATTGCCATTTCGACTGGATTCGCGTTGTGTAATGACTTCTTCAATTCACTATGTTGAATGATTCGCTCTCCTATTGAATCTTGTGAGTGAAGATCTTGTCAGATAAGTGTCATCTTCAGTTAACTCAAGTCATCGGCAGTATTCCATTTCTTCAAGTTGAGTTCAATGTCGATCAATCCTTTAAACCATAACCAGCCGGATAGGAAGGAAGACGAAGTGATGAGCAGCGCATCCACTCAAAACCAGAATGAGTGTGTTGTAACGAGGGCGGAGGAGTGGAATGCGCTTCCTATGAACGTGAAATCAATCACAGTGAAGAAGTGTGAGGATTACCAGAATGAGGTGTTGGATTTGTCTCGCTTTGCAGAGTTGGAGGCGTTGACGATTGGCGATGGGTGTTTCAACTATGTGAGCAAAGTGAGTGTGGTGGGGTTAAAGAAGCTGAAGAGTGTGGTGATTGGAGCGAATAGCTTCCAGAACGAGAGCAACGACAGTGAGTTGATCGTGAGTGACTGTCCTGAACTGGTTTCGTTGAGTGTGGGCAGTCAATCGTTCAAGGGATTCAAAGGATTCACGGTGAGTGAGGTGACAGCGTTGAAGACGATAACAATCGAAAACGATTGCTTCAAAGAATGCAATTTGCTATTGAAAGACTTGAAGAGCATGGAATCGCTCCGGATTGGCGTGAACAGCTTCGAGAAGAGTCGTCACACGGCCATCGAGAGTGAGCATTCATCATCCCAATAACGCTCAGACTGTCCAAAACTGATGAAGATCATTCTGGAATCCGGCGCACTACGAGGCGTGAATAGCGAACATTGTGACGTGGTGTTGAAAAGTAACGCCTCCACAACGCACTCATGAATAGACCTGCCCGAACTGTTCAAGCTAGAGAAGGGAGAAGGTTGCTTTGAGAACGGCAGAATGACCATTGAAAGTGAGTCAAGAGAAGCAGAATCATCGCTAGATTGCCCCGAGTTCAGAGAGACGAAGAAGAAGGAATCGGAGAAGGAGAGTTGGTTCATGAAGAACCTGAAGTGGGTTTTGATTGGGTGCGTCGTGGCGATCGTCCTGTTCGTGGTCATTCTGGTACTCATTCTGCTAAACTCAGAAGAGAAAGCGCCGTTCGTGCGAAGACAGTTCAAGGAGTGCTGGAGCGACGAGCTGATCTGGAACGACATCACGGAACTCACTATTCCCAGCAATGTGTGCAACGAGGAGACGGTGACGGGGTTGGATTTGAGGAATTACCCCAAACTGAAGTCCGTCGTCATTGGCGATCAGTCATTCATGTATGCGCGTCAGGTGATCACGATGGGGCTGAGAGACTTGGAGAGAATGGATATTGGATTCAGCAGTTTCACCAAGCACCCGGGCAGTCCCAGTAGCGAGGAGGGTCTCTTCCATGTCAGTCATTGCCCCAGCCTGAAGAAGATACGAGTGAGACGAAACACCTTCTCCGATTACGATCAATGTGTGATTGTGGCTCTGTTGTCGTTGGAAGAGATTGACATGGGCGCGATGGGGGAGTGGAGCTACAACTTCTATGCAGCGAAGCTGGGGATGATTGGTACGCTAGCCGATGGAGAGTGAGGACTAGAGCTGCCTGCGCTCAAGACAATCAACTTTGGGCAGCGGTCATTCCATGACAGTTCGTATGTGATACTTCAAAGTGACTTCTGCTCCTTTGGGTGATTGTGTAGACTTGCCCAGCCTGGAATCCATTGTCTTCGCCAGGGATGCTTTCTGGTTTTCGCTGGATGGGAGCGAGTTGATTATGTCGAGTGGCTTCTGCTCGTTTGGGTGAGCGAATAGACTTGACCAGTCTCCATTCCATCACCACGCCGTTTGAAAGCAGCACCTTCATCAATGTTCGTCGCGTCACTCTTGAAAGTGGCTTTCCATGATGGCGATGAGGCGTAGACATGCCCAAGCTCGTTTTGGTGTCCGTTCCCAGGGCATTCAGTCATATGACTGACTATACCATCACGGGGGGTGCGTGCTTCGTGTCTCTCTCACGAATAGACATCGGGGCTCTTGCCGACAATTACCACTTCAAGAGTAGTTCGGATGAGTGTTTTTCTTTGTTTTACATCGAATTTAGTGCGTTCTTCTTGTGTGAGAATCCCCACTCCCCCAACAATTTGAATATACGTCCCCCTGTCGATACGCACTTCAAAAGAAGCACTCTCGTTCACTCCTCTTTGTGTATTACGCGACAGCACACCAACTGAGATGTCTCGCTTTGAATTGCTCTCAGAAGAGAGAGTCCTTGCTTCTCCCTCGTCAAAGGACGGAATCTCCCCCAAAGAAGAGAATGACCTGCGAACATCGTCCTGCGTCTTCATTCGCACTCTCTGCAAATCTCTGGACTTATATCCTTGCTCATTGCTCTGTTCCTCTCGTTTCCTTCATAGTGAACAAAATCATATGTCGTTTATACCGCCTGCGTCTTCTTTCAACGCTTTTACAGTGTTCAGTCCTACAAATCGCACGATCGTTTTGTACGCTTCGATGGGCACGCTAACGGTTAGATTATTGCGGCGGGATGCTGCTTCCTCGCTGCCAAAGTGGAGGAGAGCTTTCGCAAACCAGAGGAAATCGCTAGTCAGTTTTGCGTGCTCCAGCAGAATCGCGACGCGGACGCCATTGCTGTAGTTTCCTTTCCTTCGTGCATGATGCGTTTTAGGACATCAAAATGAAGATTCTGCTAGCTGAACGCATTATTCTGAACGTGCTGTCCTTTGACCTCATCGTGGAGCAGCCGTACAACACGATGATGACAATCGCACAGGAGCTGCATAGTCGTTTATCGTTCCTCCTCTCATGTGTAGTCGGCGAGAAGCAGCTTCAAGCGGCGTGGCGCTTCACGAACGATTCGTGGGATTGAGTCTTCATCATCACCCGTAGTGTGCTCACGACGGTCGCCATTCAGTACACGGAGGGGACGATCGCGGCGGCGTGCATCTACCTGTCCATCACGGGGTATAACGTGATGCCCATCGAGCAAGCGATGCCCGTCCTGCTTTCCGCGAGTGGCGCCGACGAGACGCAGTTGATGAGCTGCGTGCAAACGCTGAAAGCGTTGTATCATGACTTTGATCAATTGTTTCAGTGGTTTGTTTGTTGTTAAGTGCTTTCGTGAGAGTGTTGTGTTGTGGGGTTGTTAGTTGTTAGCTGAAAGAACAACGATTGAAAGAACGACGTTTGAAAGAAACACCCCAATAACAACAACTGTCCTTCACAAATGCCACAATCTGCGGAGAATCCCTCACCAGGTCGCACTTCAAGTCCACCAGCACAATCTCCATCAACTCAAAAGCCAGCTTCCCGCACGCCATCGGAATGACCGTGATCTCCTTCACCATCTCGCTGTTCCCCAGAACCCTCTCCTCGCTCTTCAACACGCCGCCCACCACCCACCGCTTGTCGCGACGAATCTGCATCGCCACGCGCTGCGACGCCGCCGACTGGTTCTTGACCGTGATCACCACACGCTGCGGCACTCCCTTCGTCATCGTCGTGGGGTAGTCGAAGGCGACCACGACGGGAGGAGGCACCACGCGCACGGGCGACAACGCAACGGTGAGTGTGTTCGGCTCTCTGTCGAACCTAGCGAGTGAGGTGATATGAGAGACTCTACAGCGTGTAACCCAGCCTGAGGCGGAGTGGCTGGTTCCACCCCACGGGCAGACGCGTACGCAGACGCCAGAGAGCCGTCTGGTCCTCGTGGAAGATGCTGGCGTCAGGTTGTGCGGTGAGTTGTGCGGTGATGGGCGACGACGCGTCGAGGAGTGTTGGAGAGGTGAACTGAACGGAGGATACGAGAACGTGGACGGAACACTCGATCGAGAATCCGTACTCCCCGAAGACGGGAATGGCTGTGGAGTCACTGGATTCGTCGTGCGTGTTGGAGATGACGCGTGTGGTGAACGTGAAGGGCTGTTTGATGTGGAGCTTCAAATCCTTCTCCTCCTTCAATCCATTATCCTCACAAAACTCCTCCTTCTTCAACACGACGCTCACACAACGCTCCTCCTGCGACGACAACAACCAACGCTCGTTCGTCAAATCCACTCTCAGACACACCACGCCCTCCTTCTCCTCCAACACACAACACTCCTTCAGCTCGTCGTCGCAACGCACCACCACCACCTCGTCCTTCTCCTTCTCCACACCATACTCGAACTCGTTCACCGCTCCCGCGATACACTCCTCTTCTAACGGCATACTGATGTGCGACCGCGGCTTCTCCGCCACGCGCAGTTGCGAGAGAGAGTGGTGGGTGACGCAGAGAAGAGAAGCGTGAAGCGAAGACAGCGACGGCGACAGCGACATCGACAACCGCGGGAATTCCTCAATCTCGAGCGCGACGGAAGGAAGCACTCGAAGACAGGAGACGGGAAGCGACAACTCCATCACGGATTCCTGGTTTGGCAGGAGTTGAACGGGACAGGGCACGGAGAGGGAGGCGTTGATCGTGATGGTTGAAACGGTCACAGGAGCAGGAAACGAACTAGGCGTTACTCACCCCCCACACCCCAACTTCTTCACTACAAGCTCGCACGCCACATCCGCGTCGCTCCACACACGCGTCTCTCGCGTCATCACGCACCACAGGAACGGAAGACGCACCTACGATTCACCCTTCACACCATTCCACACAACTCGCTTCTCCTCGTCCGACACGCGCTCCCACAACGACCACACCGATTTGAACAGACGCTCCTTCCGCGACGCAGCAACACCGAGCGGTTCGCAGCACAGGAAGACAAGTAATTCCAGCAAAGTGGCTTCTTCGTGGAACTGGAGAGCGCAGCTGGCAGCCACGACGGCGCACATACGGGCAATGTGATAGAAGCCCTGATCGAACGCGCGGTACATCACGCACTTCAACTCGTTCATGCCCTAACCATAAGTCTCCTTGTTCTGTGGTACGGAAGTGTCGTGCAGTTGCAACACCGCATCGATTTGCGAGAAGACCGAAAACGGCTCTTCTTCTGGAATGGCAAAAACTGTGCTGTTTTGGAGCGACTCCAGATACAGGGTTCGGAAATCGGTCTTCACAATCACTCTCTCTTGCAGCCCTTACCTGAATCTCGTACACCTCGCAGTACTCCTTCTCCGACGCGAAGTCCGCGAATTGGAGGAAGGACACGGAGAGAGAGGCGTCCGGCGTGGGCGCAGCCAGCACGGATTCGAGGTGGATCGCGTACGCCTCGCGCAAATAGAAGGTGTGCAGTGCGTAGCACTTCTTGATCATCAAGGGAGTTTCGCTCTTCTCGGATGACTGCACGACCTGCGCGTACTGCTCGATGATGAACTGGTACTGCAGCGCCTTCCACAGCGCGAACAGCGCGCTCTGAGGGTGACGCGTCTGGCAATACACTCACTTGGTCCTCGTACAGCAACGACGACAGCGCGTACACGCAGCCCGTGATCTTGCGGAAGAGCGGGACGAGGGCCTTGTTGCCCTGGAGGAGGAGGTTGTAGAGAATGATCTTGTAGTTGACGATGGACAAAATCTGCCTGATTTCTTCGTTGTTGCGACTGGCGATCTAGCCGTGAGAGCGAAGGAGGAGAAACACGGTGCCGAACAGCGTCAGACAGAAGTCCTGCACTCGCGAGTAGTACTCCAGACAATTCGTGTAGGTGTATGTGAGGTTGCTGTCTTGGAGCGTGAGACTCGAGAGGCATTCATTGAAGAAGCTCATCTTGAGCATCATCCGAATGACTTTCTCTATTCCTTACGACTCTAATGAGATGATACCAGGAGGAATCTCCGCCTGGAACGTGCGCATGTCGGAATCGAGCATATCCAGTTGCTGCGAGTAGTAATCAAAGCAGGTTCGACGAACTTCCCGTTTCATTTCCTTTACGCCACTAAACGAGGAGCCAATGAGTTCCTCCTCGTAGAACAGGTAGGACATGATATCCTCCTTCAAGATGGAATTCAAACTAGAGGAAATGACATACTTTGAGGATTACTCTCGAATAAGCGTGTCTTCACGCACCCCTCCTTGCGATGACGCGTTCCGGCTTCCCGAGCACACGAATACGGATATGTATCTCGTAGCACTGTTCTCGTAGCACGATTTCACCTGCTGCAAACGCTGCGTGATGGAGGACAGCCACGCATTGCGGTCCCTTGCCAGTTTGTCTGTATCCACACTTACACAGAAGATGCAAATCGCAGGACGGTAGTGGGAATGCTTCTGATACCACGCGCCTTTCATAATCCGCTGCGACTCGTCTTTGTTCTGTTCCTTCATTTGCGCTAGCATCGTACTGCTTCTGGCATCCAGGAATTCGATATTGTAGCGCTCCGAACCATCTCGGAAGAAGCGATCCGCCAGAAAGACGCCGAGACTCGAATCTCCCGAAAAGACGATGAGCGGTGCCGATATCCTGGTGATATCACTGGGAAGAGGAGGTATCATGGATGCTACGGATGACGAAGGGTGCAGGGGAATGGATACTTCACGGATGGTAGGAATTCAAGAAGAAACGATACGCTCTGTGGGAAAGAATGACCATCCCACGGATTCAACCCCACGGTGGTGAAAAACCACACTCTTTCCGTCAGAATTGGAAATTCGGCAACGAGCGATGAGTCAAATCCGAATAACTGACAAACGTCTTATTCCGCAGATCAAGGAGTATTTGGAGCAGTCCGTTGGCTCGTTGGTGACGGAGAGCAGCATCGTCGACTATCTCACATCTCGCTTTCCCGAGTTGTTCGTTGCAGTACCCTCTCAACGGTAGATATCGCAGGAAGAATCAAACGATGTTTGCCAGAGAAGTCAGTCGTGCCTACGCGATTGCGAAGATGAGTCTCGCCACCAAGTCTCAGCCCTCGTCTCCTGTTCCGAACGAGGAGCAGAGGTGATGCTGCTTTCTTATCCTGATGGTGTAGTGGTGAGCTGTCTCCCATGTCCCAGGCGTCGGACTCAGACGCAAAGCAGAAGAGAAGGAGACCCAAGCCGTCGTCCTCGCCGCTCAGTCTGAACGATAATCTCCACGCCACGTTCCTGTCTTCCGCTGTGATGACGAATAGATACACGACGGTGGATAAGGAAAAGGACGATGAAGCGAAGTCGAAGAAGACGAAGCTATCTGATGATCGTGATTCGGACGGTATTGTTCTTCGCATGGAGTGACGACTAGATGGGTACAAAACGTGGAAGCGTCCCGAGGAGCGATTCATATCCTAATGCGTCATGGCTGTGCATTCCTTCATTCGCACTCCGACTTGGCAGGAATCGACGGCGTTCTGCAGGACATTCGCGAACTCATCGAATACCCGCTGACCCACCCCGAGATCTACACGCACATCGGAATCGACCCTCCCCGCGGAATCCTTCTTCACGGTCCTCCGGGTTGTGGTAAGACGCTCCTCGCCCGTGCAGTGGGCGGCGAGTTGGGAGTGCCTCTCATCAGCATCAGCGCGCCCGAGATCGTGAGTGGCATGAGTGGAGAGAGCGAGGAGAAGGTGAGTCAGATTCCGCCGTGTGACGCGCTAGCTGCGGAAGCTGTTCGACGACGCGATCGCGATCGCCCCCTCGATCATCTTCATCGACGAAATCGACGCGATTACGGGCAAGCGCGACAACAGTAATCGTGGAATGGAGCGTCGCATCGTGGCGCAGTTGCAGACGTGCATGGACTCGCTGAACAGCAAGGAGATGCGCGAGAAGCCTGTGATGATCATCGGAGCGACGAACCGTCCGGACTCGCTAGACAGCGCGCTGCGCCGAGCGGGGCGATTTGATCGGGAGATTTGTCTGGGCATTCCGGACGAGAGTGCGCGAGGCGCGATTCTGAGGCTGTTGACGCGGCAGATGCGGATTGCGGGGGATATTGATTATGATGTGCTGGCTGCGAAGACGCCGGGGTATGTGGGTGCGGATCTGAGTGCGTTGACATATCCTGTTGAGTTGTGTTGTGTTGTGATGTGTTGTGATGTGTTGTGATGTGTGTTGTGATGTGTTGTGATGTGTTGTGATGTGAGTTGTGATGGACTGACTCTCAAAACGCCTTTCCTTCACCGACCACAAAAGAAGCAGCCATCATCGCCGTCAATCGCATCTTCCACAGCCTCTTCGTCGAACCCCTCAACGCCTCTCCTGACACCCCCACCGACACTAACACTAACACTAACACTAACAACAACAACAACAACGACATCTCCAAACGCGTCGAAGTCGCCGAACAAATCAAGGAGCGCGCCGCCATCCCCGAGGACCAACTCAGCCAACTCGCCGTCGACATGAACGACTTCGAGCTAGCGCTCAAGAAGGTCCAGCCCTCCTCCAAGCGCGAGGGCTTCGTCACAGTGCCCAACACCACGTGGGACGACATCGGCGCGCTGACACACGTGCGGGAGAAGCTTCGAATCAGCGTCGTCGAACCCATTCGCAACCCACAACTCTTCAAAACCATGGGGCTCTCCATGCCAGCTGGCGTGTTGCTATACGGGCCGCCGGGCTGCGGCAAGACGCTTCTTGCGAAGGCGGTGTCGAACGAGAGTCGCGCCAACTTCATCTCCATCAAGGGCCCCGAGCTGCTGAACAAGTACGTGGGCGAGAGCGAGCGTGGCGTGAGGCAGGTGTTCGAGCGCGCCAGAGCCAGCTCGCCATGCGTGATCTTCTTCGACGAGATCGACGCGCTCTGTCCCAAGAGGTGGAATTGTTGGGGGATCCCACTCACGGTGTAGAGGCATGGACGGTGGCAGCAGTGGCGTGTCGGAACGCATGGTGAACATGCTGTTGACGGAGATGGACGGATTGGAGGACAGAAAACAGGTGTTTGTGATCGCTGCCACAAATCGACCCGATATTATTGATCCCGCCATGTTGCGTCCGGGTCGGTTGGACACGTTGTTGTTGGTGCCGCTGCCCTCGGAGGACGACCGTTACGACATTCTGAAGACGATCACGAAGCGCTCGCCATTAGCGCCGGATGTGGATCTGCAGCGTATTGCGAGAGACAAGCGATGTGAAGTGTGATTTGATTTCAATGGTGAGATATAGAGATTCAGCGGTGCCGATTTGAGTAATCTGGTCCGTGAAGCGACGCTCACGGCCATTCGACCTTCTCTGCTGTCGGGACAGCCCGCTCCTTCCTATGTGACCCAAGCGAACTTTGAAAGTGCGCTGGAAGTGGTGAAGCCGTCCGTGAGCAAGGACGACTTGGAGAAGTACTGCAGAGAGCCGAACATTCGAGATTCCATGTAGTAGTGGACTGTTTGTTGGACACGAGGAGCATCGTCGTGTTGGCGAGGTTGGCGACAATGAACTATTCATCCGCTCTCGAATCGTGGGTTCTGCGCAGCATGCCCCTTCTGGTTCAGTCTGAGCAGGACATCAACGAGGGATTTGGTCTGGTGGCGCTCTTCTACCACTACAACGCGCAGTTGCATACGTTTGAGTTTCATTACATTTTCAAAGTAGATTGAAGCCGTCTATTCAAAGGTAGGGTGAATCCGCGTATTCCAGGTACTTCTCCGAAAAGCCGAATCGATTTCTGTCCTTCTTCTATATGACGTTCAACCGGCTCAAGTACAAGCGCACGGCTGATGTGGACACCATAATCTATCACGGCGTGGACGCCATTCCTTCCAAAACGGCCGATTCGCCACCCAAATGGACCTACATCGAGCTTGTGGACTATTCGGGTGATTCACAAACCATGCGGAGAGGAGACAAGCTCAACATGCTGAAGTTCTTTTCGTTGGTGTACCATCACAATGCGTATATCAATTACGACGTCTGGACGATTTGGAAGGGAAGGCCCGTTGTGTATCTAAACATATCCTTCCTAGCTTCTTTATACCCTTCTTGACTTATCAAACAGGAAATCATCTGTTCTCCAACAAGGACAACAATCCGCAGAAGAAAAAGTATTACCACTACTGCGTTGATTACATTCTCGTATTTCATTTGATCATGAATGTGATGGACTAGGAAGGAACGAGAGAAGATGCCGAGCGTTTCGCCAAAACCGTGTTCCTCTCCTCCCTTCCTCACGGCTAGATGATCCCCAAACCCAACCTCTTCTACCCCGTGGACCGAGCGCTGAAGCGGAAGCGCGATACGCGACGCATCTATCCCAGCAAAAGCATATGCACTTCTTCCCCTCTTTCCTGCAACAAACAACTCTGCTTAAAGGTTCTTGTACTTCATCGTCTCAGTGTCGAAGCCAGGCA
>ENA-UEQW01000801-UEQW01000801.1-human-gut-metagenome-genome-assembly--contig:-NODE-801-length-28496-cov-13.383265_pt1 | contig 28496 bp, 16 predicted proteins | sample MGYA00242947_ERZ507947 | MGnify/ENA primary metagenome ERZ507947 (study PRJEB26167, sample SAMN06115421) | human gut metagenome | host: Homo sapiens | place: China:Guizhou | collected 2015-03-17... | reverse complement strand
CGCCGCTTGGCTTCCCCCGCAGTGTTTTTCATAGTATTTTAACTATGATTTTTTCGCACTTCGTTTTGGAATCTACACACCTGAGATGTTTCCGTCTTTGTCGGCAGGAATCTTGTAGTCGCCAATCACTGCCTGCGCGTCTGGATTGGCAAGGTCGGCACTGTGTCCAGTGATTTTAAGCAGCTTGTCGCCTCCGAAATAAGCGCCTGCGGCAACGTATACAGGGACTTTGGGTACTGGGTAGACGTTGAAAATAACTTGCCCCTGCACGCGTCCGAAGTCGCCTTTAAGGTTGACGGTGCCGGTTTGTGTCTCCGACATCACGGTGTATGTGAAGTCGGCGTCGGCATTGAATGTGATTGCCGGCATCCACGACACTCCTGCGCGAAGGTTGACAAAGTTGGTAATCGGTGTGGCGGCTTCAATGGTTATGCCGCTTGTGCCGATTCCTGCCCCGAAACCGAGGTGGTTGAACACTCCAGGACCGGCGTTGGCAGTCAATGCCGCAAGCCCTATTGCCATGATCGATAGTAGTTTTTTCATACCGTAAGTTATTAAATGTTTGGTTTGCGGGTAAAGTTACGTATTTTAGTGTGAATGATAGATGTATTTTTTTGACAAAATCTTGAAAATAATAAAAAAAACAACCGCGGCGTAGATTGTGAGAGAGAATCGCCGCGGTTGTTTGAATTAATAGGGCTTATTAATTGTCTTGTTATTGTCACTTTTTGTAGCGCAACACCTGCACGGAGCGTGCCGGCAGATAAAGCTTCAGCCAGCCGATGCCATGGGGCTGATACAAGGGGTCGCTGATGGTCAGGTGCTTCACTGTGGTGTCTATGTTGTTGTAGCCGCCGTAGATGTCCTGGTCGGAGTTGAGCACGTGGCTGTAGCATCCCTCCGGCGCGAGTATGCCATAGTCGGAGAACGATTTCGACGGGTTGAAGTTGAACACAAACACAAGGTCGCCGCGCTTGAACGCCAGCACTTGGTCATCGTCCTTGTCCCAAAGTTTCTCGACAGGGGTCGCCTGGAAATTGCGCTTTGAGCGGACAAGGTGTATTATGTCCTCGTCAAACTTGCCGAGGAATTTGTATTTCAGGTCTTCGCGGTCTACGAGGCTCCATTGGCGGCGTGCGTACTTGTACGACCAGCCGTTGCCTTCGCGCGGGAAGTCGATCCATTCCGGATGACCGAACTCGTTGCCCATAAAGTTGAGGTAGCCGCCGTTGATTGTGGCGAGCGTGACGAGGCGTATCATTTTGTGGAGCGCGATGCCGCGGTCCACGTTCATGTTGTGGTCGTCAACCATCATGTGCCAATACATGTCGGAGTCGATAAGACGGAAGATTATCGTCTTGTCGCCCACAAGTGCCTGGTCGTGGCTTTCGGCATAGTTGATTGTCTTTTCGTCGGCGCGGCGGTTGGTCAGCTCCCAGAAGATGGCTGTAGGCTTCCAGTCCTCGTCTTTTTTCTCTTTTATGGTCTTTATCCAGAAATCGGGGATGCCCATCGCCATGCGGTAGTCGAAGCCGATGCCTCCGTCGCTTACCTTGTTGGCGAGTCCGGGCATACCGCTCATTTCCTCAGCAATGGTGATGGCGTGGGGGTTGACTTTGTGGATAAGTTTGTTGGCAAGCGTCAGATATGTGATTGCGTTTGTGTCCTGTCCGCCGTTGTAGTAGTCGTCATACGACGAGAATGCCTGACCGAGTCCGTGGTTGTAGTAGAGCATCGACGTGACACCGTCGAAGCGGAATCCGTCGAAATGATACTCTTCAAGCCAGAACTTGCAGTTCGACAGCAGGAAGTGAAGCACTTGGTTCTTGCCGTAGTCGAAGCAGAGCGAGTCCCATGCCGGATGTTCGCGGCGCGAGTCGCCGTAGAAATATTGGTCGTAGCTGCCGTCGAAGCGTCCGAGTCCTTCCACCTCGTTCTTTACGGCGTGGGAATGCACGATGTCCATAATCACGGCAATGCCGCGGCTGTGGGCGTCATCGATGAGACGTTTCAGCTCGTCGGGCGTGCCGAAGCGGCTCGAAGCGGCGTAGAAGCTCGACACGTGGTAGCCGAACGACCCGTAGTATGGGTGTTCCTGAATCGCCATAATCTGGATGGCGTTATAGCCGTCTTTTTCGATGCGCGGCAACACGTTGACGCGGAATTCCTCATAGGTGCCTACGCCTTCCTTGTCCTCGCCCATGCCGATGTGGCATTCGTAGATGAGCAGCGGGTTGGTCTGGGGCTTGAAGTCGGCGACCTTGAATTTGTACGGGCGCGCCGGTTGCCACACCTGCGCTGAGAAAATCAGGGTCTTCTCGTCCTGTACGGTGCGTGTGGAGTAGGCTGGGATGCGCTCACCGCAACCGCCGTCCCAATGCACTTTCAGCTTGTACAGGTCGCCGTGGCGCAGCACGTCTTTCGGCAGCGTGATTTCCCACACTCCGCCGTCGATGCGGGTGAGGGCGAACTCTGCTTTTTCTGTCCAATTGTTGAATGAGCCGATAAGGTAGACTGCAGTGGCGTTGGGCGCCCATTCGCGGAATGCCCATCCGCTGCGCGTCTTGTGCAGTCCGAAATATTTGTGCGCATTGGCGAAGTCAACGAGCGTGCCTCCTTTGCCGGCGAGTTCTTTTTCTTTGCGCACGGCTTCATCGTGCCGACCGTTGATTGCGTCGGAATATGGTTCAAGCCACGGGTCGTGGCGGATTATTGCCAAAGTCTTTTTCATCGGTAATTTCAAGTTTTTTGTTCAGAAATAGTTTATTGTTTTTATGACAAATTCTACATAGTAGCCTGTATTCATTCGCAAAGATACGCTTTTTTGTATGAATTAATGGAAAAAAAGGGAACAAATTTGGCTGGACGGAGTGGCGGCGGCGCCCGCAATTATAATGTATCAGCTTTTTGCAATTTTGATTTGTAAACACTATCTTTGCAAAACGAAACACATTCGGTTTTGTGCTGTTTCTAACAAACAATAACTAAAGACTAAATATTTGACAATGTCTGAAAATAAAAAGGCTCAGGAACAAGCCATTACACTCGATATTCATTATCTGAAACTCCTCTCGCGCCTGTTTCCCACGGTGGCGGCGGCAAGCACAGAAATCATAAATCTGGAGGCAATTCTAAACCTTCCGAAAGGCACTGAGCATTTTCTGACCGACATACATGGTGAATACGAGGCGTTCCAGCATGTGCTGAAAAACGCCTCCGGCTCAATCAAGCGTAAGGTGAACGACATCTTCGGAAACACGCTGCGGGAATCGGAGAAGAAGGCGCTGTGCACGCTGATTTACTATCCGCAGGAGAAGCTGCAAATTGTCAAGGAGCAGGAGAAGGATATGAACGACTGGTATCTGACCACGCTCAACAAACTGGTGAGCGTCTGCCAGAACGTGTCGTCGAAATACACGCGCTCGAAGGTGCGCAAGTCGTTGCCGGAGGAGTTTTCCTACATCATTCAGGAATTGCTGCACGAAACGGTCGACGATCAGAATAAACAGGGATATATCACCCAGATTATCAATACGATAATTTCAACTCAGCGTGCCGACGATTTCATCATCGCGATGTGCAACCTGATTCAGCGGCTCACGATTGACTCGCTCCACATCGTGGGCGACATTTTCGACCGCGGACCGGGTGCGCATATCATCATGGACACGCTGTGCAACTACCACAACGTCGACATCCAATGGGGCAACCACGACTTGCTGTGGATGGGTGCCGCGGCGGGCAACGACAGCTGTATAGCCAACGTGATACGCATCTCGATGCGCTACGGCACGCTGACTACGCTCGAGGAGGGATATGGCATCAACCTGTTGCCTCTCGCCACGTTCGCAATGGATACGTATGCCAACGACCCTTGCACGGTGTTTGCGTTGAAGCAGAAATATGCCGACAAAACTTATCCGGAAAAGACGTTGCGCCTCATTGCGCAGATGCACAAGGCGATAGCCGTGATTCAGTTCAAACTGGAGGCGGGCATCATAAAGCGCCATCCGGAATTTGGCATGGACGGCCGTCTGTTGCTTGATAAGATTGACTTTAAGCGCGGTATGCTTTGCTATGGTGGAAAAGAGTATAAGATGCTCGACTCGGAGTTTCCTACAATCGACCCCAACGATCCTTACCGTCTGACGGCGGAGGAGTGCGATTTGGTGGAGAAGCTCCACAATTCGTTCACCCACAGCGAGAAGCTGCGCAAGCATATCCGCTGTTTCATGACCGAGGGAAGTATGTATCTTGTGTGCAACAACAATCTGCTTTTCCATGCCTCGATTCCTTTGAATGCCGACGGCTCGTTCAAGGAGGTGACAATCCTCGGTGAGAAGTTTGCCGGAAAGCGACTGCTCGACAGGGTGGACCAACTGGTGCGCGCTGCATTCTTCGACGATAACAACGACACGACGAGTTTTGCGCTCGACTATCTGTGGTACTTGTGGTGCGGTCCCGACTCTCCGCTGTTCGACAAGGACAAGATGGCTACGTTCGAGCGTTATTTCATCGCCGACAAGGAGTTGCACAAGGAGGAGAAAGGTGCATACTACACTCTTCGCGACCGCGAGGACATTTGCAACAAAATCCTTCAGGAGTTCGGCATCGACAACCCTCATTCTCACATAATCAACGGCCATGTGCCGGTGAAAACCATAAAGGGAGAGCAGCCGGTGAAGGCCAACGGAAAGATGCTGGTGATCGACGGTGGCTTCTCGCGTGCATATCAGCCTGAGACGGGAATCGCTGGGTATACGCTGGTGTTCCATTCGCGCGCGCTGCAGCTTGTGCAGCACGAACCGTTTGAGTCGCGGCAGAAGGCTATCGAGGAGGGGCTCGACATCAAGTCAAACTCATTCCTTGTGGAGTTCAATTCGCAGCGGATGCTTGTGAAGGACACCGACAAGGGCAAGGTGCTGCGCAAGCAGATTGATGAGTTGAAGCAACTTCTTGCAGCTTACAGACTCGGAGTGGTGAAAGAGCGCAATTAAGATAAGATTCAGAAATACATAACTTTGGCGGTTGAGGCGGTTGAGGCTTCAGCCGCCATCTTTTTGCTCCGCATGGCGTGGCGCTTTTATATGTCGCCTTTTTTTCGTAACTTGCGAAGAATTTCAATATTAGGATAAATGAAGAAACTTCTACTTTTTTGTGCCGCGACCATGGCGATGGCTTTGACGGCAAGTGCTGAAACTTATCTTGCCGAGACGTTTGATTATGTTGAAGGTAATCTCTATGGCAATGGAAAATGGGTTAAATACGGAAAGAAAACAACGGCGCCTATTCAGGTGGCAAAATCTCCGCTGACGTTTGCCGGATATCAGGACAACGCCGCTGGAAAGGCTGTGCGTCTGACAAAGGAATCGGGCGAATATTGCCAGATGCTTTTCCGCGACAAAGGCACCGATGCGGCAAAAGGCACTGTATATTATTCTGCGTTGGTCAACGTGAGCGAGTTGCCGTCAGGTTCGCGCACGGCTGCGTTTATGGCGCTTACAGGAGCCAATTCGCTCGACGCCACAAAGTTTGGAGACGCTGAGGCCGGGTCGGAAGGCGCAGGCTTGTTTGCGCAGGCTTCCGGCGAGGGCTTCAAGTTGGGCGTGAGCCGCAATGTGGCAAACCTTGGCAATGTGAAAACGTCTGTAGCGTGGGCCGACAAGGAGTGTGCGATCGGCGAGACATATCTTGTCGTTGTGAAATACGAAATCATTGACGGAGCCGACAACGACCGCATCTCGCTATGGGTGAACCCGGCAAAGGGCGACGCTGAGCCTGCGGCTTCTGTTGTGGCGGAGGAAGAGTGCTCGGAGTCGCTTGCCGACGTGCGCGGCATCGAGTTGCGACAAGGCTCGTCGTCGGTGGCAAAAACTCCGGTCGCCGTAATCGATGAGGTGCGTGTGGCGTCGACATGGAATGAGATATTCACTCCCGCCAAGGCTGATGCTGTGGAGACTCCGGAAATCACAATCACCGATATGTCGGTTGATTTCGGAAAGGTGTACAAGGGCTTGATATATACGAAAACGATAAATGTGAAGGGTAAGAATCTGAAGGGCGACATCTCGTTGTCTTCGCCGGTGTCGGGCGAGGTGACTGTTTCCGCGACTACTGTGGCAAAGGCCGACGCTGAGAGCGAGAACGGTTGTGATGTGGTGTTGACTCTTACAGTCGACAATACGGCAATGACGTCCGACAAGATTGTATATGCTGCCGACGGCGCGCAGTCGCGCACGCAGATTGTTGAATGGCGTTCGATTGAGACAATTGCTGTCAATTCGTTCAAGGAACTGTTTGACGAGGACAACATTTCGATGAACACTCTCTACATCTACAAAGGTGAAGCGACGGTTACGGCAATCGACTCTAATTTCTACACCTTCTATGCGCAGGATTCCCAATCGGCTGCCGAGGTGCGTTCGGCATCGGGATGCGGCTATGATGAGGTCGACTTGACGAAGGTGAAGCCGGGCGACAACATCACCGACATTGTGGGCAACGTAATTTTCTCCGACGACGGTGGCATCGATTTCGTGCCGGTGGCTGCAGATGCATGGCGCGTCGTTTCTGAAGGAAACGTTGTGGAACCCAAGGTGCTCACGTTCGAACAGATTCACGCTGTCGAGGCTTGCGACGTGATATTCCAGCTTGTGACGGTGAAGAATGTGAAGTTTGATGAAAAATATGGCAACTACCCTGACCCTGACTATTACGGAAAGTTCAATGTGCCGTTCCACCTTGTTTCCGACAAAACCCGCTCGGGCGAGCTTTGGTATTTCCGTGGCACGGACATCTACAACAGTTCCACTAATGGATATTTCGACAAGGTGTGGACAGTGACGGGCATCTGCTACTATATCACTCCGGTTGCGACGGTTGCTCCGCGTTCGCTTGCCGATTTCGTATTGCAGCCGGAAGGCGCTGTCGACAGCATTGCCGCCGGTGAGGCGGAGGTGGTAGGCTACTTCGATTTATACGGCCGCAAGGTGGAAAATCCGGCGCCTGGCATCTATGTGGTGCGCCGCGCCGACGGAACAACGGGCAAGGCGGTTGTGCGTTGACATACCGTATGATGAGCCGTCGCTCAGAGCTGGCGGCTGATTGAGAAAAATATGTGAAAGCGACAAAGCTTGGCTTAGTGCCGGGCTTTGTCGTTTTTATGTCGTCGCCGTGGCAGATTCCTGACATTACAGAGGCATTTCGTTAATATGTCTGAAAAAATCAGTCCGTTTCCAAATGATATTTGTAACTTTGCAGTTCCCTCTTTATTGATGATATGGCAGAAGAGAAAAAGAAATTGTTAGGATTGTCGCTTGCCGACTTGGAAGCGGTGGCGGCTGAGATGGCGATGCCGAGGTTCACGGCGAAGCAGATGGCGCAATGGCTTTATGAGAAGCGTGCCACGACGGTCGACGAAATGACCAACTTGTCGAAGTCAAACCGCGCGCGCCTCAGTGAGCGCTACTGCGTGGGGCGTGAGGCTCCGGCGGAAGCTATGCGCAGTGTCGACGGAACGGTGAAGTATCTGTTTCGCACTGCCGGTGGCAAAATGATAGAGAGTGTCTACATCCCTGACGCCGACCGTGCCACGCTGTGCGTGTCGTCGCAGATTGGATGCAAGATGAACTGCAGTTTCTGCATGACGGGAAAGCAGGGCTATCACGGCGATTTGACGGCGGCGGAGATTCTCAACCAGATTTTCAGCATTCCAGAGTCGCTGACGCTTACCAACATTGTTTTTATGGGTATGGGCGAGCCGATGGACAACTACATAGAGGTGGTGCGTGCCATCGCCGTGCTGACTGAACGTTGGGGACTGGCGTGGAGCCCGAAGCGCATCACGGTGTCGTCAATCGGCAAACTCGGCGATTTGAAACGGCTTGTGGAGCAGACCGACGTGCATATCGCAATCAGCGTGCATTCGCCTTATCATGAGGAGCGCAAACGCCTGATGCCTGTCGAGAACGCTTTCCCGATAAAGAAAGTGATGACGATGCTGCGCGACTACGATTTCGCACATCAGCGACGTCTGTCGGTGGAGTACATTATGTTGGCTGGGCTTAACGACGACGAGGCGCATGCCGACGCTCTTGCAAAACTCCTGGAGGGACAGAAGGTGCGTGTCAACCTTATCCGTTTCCACGCTATCCCTGGCTCGGAACTGAAAACGAGCGACGAGCGGCGGATGACGGCTTTCCGCGACAGGCTGAACTCGCTCGGCGTGACTTGCACAATCCGCCGTTCGCGCGGCGAGGATATTATGGCGGCTTGCGGGATGCTTGCCGGACGCAAACTGAAAGACAACAAATAAATCACTATTCAATATGAACAGACAATTGACAAAACTCTCATTGGTTGCGCTGCTGATTTGCCTATTCTCGGGCTTGGCGTATGCGCAGGAGCCTTCGGGGTACTACAAGAAGGCGGAAGGCAAAAGCCAGAAGGAATTGTTGAAACAACTGTGTGAAATCGTCGGACCGCACAAAAACGTGGGCTACAACGGATTGTGGAACGTGTACAAGGATTCGGACATTCGCCCTGGCACGAATTACTATTGGGACATGTATTCCACTTCAAAATTCCGCGAGGGACAGCAGAAGTGTGGCAACTACAGCCATGTGGGCGACTGCGTAAACCGCGAGCACTCGTTCCCGAAAAGCTGGTTCAAAGAGGGACAGCCGATGGTGTCGGACGCGTTCCATATTTATCCTACCGACGGTAAGGTGAACGGATAGCGCAGCAACTTCCCTTATGGCGAGTGTGCCAACGGAACAACGTTGCCGTCGTGCAATGGTGTGGACGCTCTCGGAAAACTCGGAAAGTCGACATTCCCGGGCTACTCGGGTACGGTTTTCGAGCCGGTTGACGAGTATAAGGGCGACTTTGCCCGCTCTTATTTCTATATGGCGGCTTGCTATAACGACAAAATCGCTTCGTGGAGCAGCCCTATGCTTGCCGGAAACAGTTATCCTTGCTACACTACGTGGGCTGTAAATCTGCTCCTGAAATGGAACGAGCAAGACCCGGTGAGCCAGAAGGAGATTGACCGCAACAACGCTGTCTACAAGCATCAGAACAACCGAAACCCGTTTATCGACCATCCTGAGCTCGCGGAGTATATCTGGGGCGACAAGCAGAACATCGGATGGACTCCGGGCGGTGTGGTCGACCCGAAGATTACGTCGCCTTACAACGGTTCGACTGTCGACTTCGGTGTGACGGCTGTAAACACGACGCTTACCTATACTGTAAACGTAAAGGCGGAAGGCTTGACGCAGAATGTGGCTGTCAGCGTGGCTGGAGCTGGATTCAAGGCTTCGGCTGCAAGCATCGCTGCCGCAGATGCCAACAAGGGCACATCGATAAATCTGACCTATTCTTCGGCTGTGCAGGCATCTGCCACCGGAACGCTTACGCTGACAAGCGGCTCGGCTAAGTCGGTAGTGACGCTGAAGGCTCAGGCTGTCGACGGCATTCCCGCTCTTTCTGCATCAAACGTGACTGCCAACGGCTTTACAGCCCGTTGGGTCGACGTTGACAAGAACGGCGGCGACTATACGCTGAATGTGTATCTTGCCGACGGCACTACGCTCGTGCCGGGATTTCCGAAAACGGTGAAGGCTGCGGCTCAGCAATATGCCGTGACTGATCTTGAATATCTGACAGAATATAAATATCAACTCAGCAACGTCAAGGGCATGAAGTCTAACTTGGTCAGCGTGACCACTGTCGACCTTGACCGCGAAATCAGTTTCGACCTGCCGGAAGGCGGACTCGTGTTGTCGGCGGCTCCGGGTGTCGACTCTGCTCCTGTGAAGGTGACTGTCTACGCTTCAAACGTTGAGGAGAATGAAATCGATGTGAGTGTGACAAAGGGCTTCCAAGTGAGCGCAGACAAGAGCGACTGGCGCAGCAGCCTCGCTGTCGACACTAAAACGGCTGAGACAATAGGCGCCGAAATCTATGTGCGCATACCTGCTTCTGCCGCCGGCACATACGATGGCACGCTCTCTGCCAGCACGGCAACCGTCGAGGGCGACGATGTGGATGTGAAGGCTGTGGTGACCGCGCCTGTGACATTCTTTGAGGATTTTGAGAAACCTGGCGCCGGACCGTACAACACGTTTAACTATAATGGCTCGGCTTGCAAATGGAGCGTTGTGAATGCCGGCATCGCAGCCCGTGAAGGCGATAAAGTGCATGGTACGCAGGCTCTTTGCACTGGAAAGAAAGGGGAGCGCTCGCTGACGATGCTTGAGGACAAGGTCGACGGCGCAGGAGAGGTGTCGTTCTTCGCCGCTCCTTATGGCTCGGATGCAGCTCCGGTTGTGGAGCTCAGCTACTCTGTTGACCACGGAAGCAACTGGATTAAAGTGAAGGAGTTCAGCGTAGATGACAAAAGCCAGCTTGTTGAATGCTCGGCAACAATCAATGCTTCGCAACCGGTGCGCATACGCCTGAACCAAGTTAGCGGCGGACGTTTGAACATCGATGACATTGGAATCACGGCGTTTGTGTCGTCGGTGGCTGCTGTGGGCGCGGATGCTGAATGGGATGCCTATTGCCGTGATGGAAAACTTGTGGTGGAAACTGCAAACGAGGCCGACATCCACGTCTATACTGTCGATGCGCGCGAGGCTTGCTGCACAACAGTCAGCGGCTCGACTACAATCGCGTTGCCTGCCGGTTACTACATTGTGGTGAACGGCGACGACAGCCGTAAGGTGGCAATAAAATAAAAACAACATAGAAACGCAATGCTTGAAGCGGCGTCGGGGAAATCCGGCGCCGCTTTTTCATGTCGACGGCAGAGAGGATGCTGTTGCCCTTTCTGTAACTTATTAACGTTTTTTATGTATGAAAAATACAAAAAAGAAAGAATTGTGTTGAAAAATATTTGAGATTTGTTATTTGCTTTGTTGCCTATCCTTTATCTTTGCAAAAAACATAAGTTATTGATTAGACTGCTTTTTGGCGTAGTGCCACATCTGCGCTGCTTTGTAGTGTTTTTACAATTTAAACCTTTTTTCAAATCCATCGGGCATATTGTGGCTGTCCGAAACCAAAAACTAATTATTATGAGACAATTCAACCTGACAGACTCTCTTTCCAGTGAAAAAGCTGGTCCTCCCTTGCCGAGACGTTGCATTTGGATGCGCATGGCGCTCGTCGTTCTGCTTGCTGTGTTTGCCGTTGCCACAATGCAGGCTGCGGATTATGGTATTAGAATCAATGGCTATAGCGTATGGGAAAAAAATTGCAACGACCTCTCTGGAATCAAGGGCGTGACAGGAAGCGTGAAGTACGATCCTGCAACAAAAACTCTGACACTCGAAAATGCCACCATAACGGGAATCGGAAATGAAAGATGTCTTTTTAATTCTGAATGTGAAGGCCTTAGAATTGTGCTGAAAGGTTCAAACAGGATTGTTAACAATGAAGGAGTGGGAATGGAGTTCCGGAGTGCTACCACTATTTGCGGTCCGGGGACGCTCGACATTAGGACAAAGAAAAAAGAAGCTATTCTGTTTATATATGTTCCACTTACCATTGAAGATTGCGAGATAACAATCAATAGTGAGCATACAGGCATAGTGGGAGGCTTTATTAGCGAAAAGTCTGTGCTCACTGTGCGTAATTCCCGTGTCGATGTAAATGCAAAAAATGGTTGTGTTGTGTATTTCGGAGGAATTGTTCTCGAAGACTGTGCAATTGTGCAGCCTAAGGGGGTGGTGTTCGATAAAGGATGTATGTCGTTGGCTGTTGACGGCGAAATTGTGAAGGGCAGATTGGTGATTGGTAAGCCGAATTATGCCATCAGTGTGGCTGGTGTGGCTGTCACGAAGGACAACTGCAACGACCTCAGTGTGATTGACGGTGTGAGCGGAATAGTGAAGTATGACGGCATAACAAGGACGCTTACTCTTGAAAATGCCACAATTGCGCCTGGAAAAAGCACTGTGGGTATCTTTAATGCAGACTGCAATGACTTGACAATTAATGTGATTGGCGAAAATAGCATCAGCGTCGCTCTCGCTTGTATCTGGGCGGAAAAGGCTACGACGATAAGCGGAAGCGGCAAACTCTATCTCAAGTCAAACACGCAGGACTGCATACATTTGCAAAGGGCGCCAGTGACGATAGATAACTGCAGCGTATATGCCGAGGGCAACTATGGTATAATGGGTGTCGCAAACGAAAGTCGTCAGGTGGTTACCGTGCGCGATGCTTACGTGGAGGCATACGGAAAAAGTGCTTCGGTGAGTCAAATAGCTGGACTCGTGCTTGAAGGCTGCTACGTCAGTGCTCCAAATGGTGCGGTATTCGACCCAAAGGCGCAGGGTGTTGTCATCGATGGCTTTTTGGTGAGGGACAAGGTGGTGATTGCCCCTGACGAAAAATATGGCATTATGGTGAACGAAGTGAATGTGACATCGAGTAATTGCAAGGACCTCAGTGTGATAGATGGCGTGACAGGAAAAGTGTCGTTCAATCCTAAAACTAAGGTTCTTATCCTTGAAGATGCTTCTATTCTAAACAATAGACTGTTTGGATCGGGCATCATCAACAGTGCGTGCGAAGGATTGACGATATGGCTGGAGGGCAATAACAGAATTACTTCTGATGGAGGGGCGCTTGTAATGGACAAGCCTACAACAATCAGCGGAACGGGCAAGCTTGACCTATCGTGCCGCGATGTATATTGTGTGTCTATAAGAGGTACCGCATTGACTATTGAAGACTGTGAAGTGGCGGTCAAAAGCAAATGGTGTATCTGCGGCATTGATGCGCAAAATAACTCGCTGACGGTGCGTGATGCTGTGGTGCGTGTTGAGGGAGAGAATGGCGCGATAATCAATATCGACGCTCTCGTGCTCGAAGGCTGTGGCGTCACAGAGCCGGTCGGCGCGAAATTCGACGCCGCGCTGCGTGGCGTGGCTCTCGACGGGGCGTTGGTGAAAGGCAAGGTTGTGATTGGTCCTGTGACGTATGGTGTAAATGTGGCTGGCGTGGCTTTGACGGGCAAGAATTGCGGCGACCTCAGTGTGATACCTGGAGTGGAAGGCATGGCGTCGTTCGACCCTGCGACAAACACCATCTCCTTAGGGAACGCGACGATAACAGGCAATGTGGCTGTGAATAGTATGATTCCCGACTTGAAGATTATGCTGATTGGCGAAAACAATTTCATATCGAGCGATAAGGGTATATGCACGATAGGTGCGCTTACCGTATTGGGACCGGGAACGCTTAACATCAAAGCAAAAAACGACGGCATTATGACCGTTGCCTCGCCTGTTGTCATCGACGGCGCCAAGGTGAGCATCAATGCTGAAATGGGTGTTGCCGGAGCGAAGTGTATAGTTGGTGATGCCGACGTCGGCGATGAGCGGCTCGTGGTGCGCAAGGCTGACGTGGAGATAACCTCGGTGCTGGGCGCGGTTCCGGCAATCGGTGACGTGCAGCTTGACGGCTGCCACATCACGGAGCCGGCGGGCGCGGCGTTTGACTCCGCTATGAGGGCATTGGTGTTTGAAGGCAAGCCTGTTGAAAAACTTGTCATCAGGCCTGATGCCGACGGCATCCACGACATTACGGCCGATATTCCTGAGTCGCGCCGGGGCACGTTCAACATGCAGGGCGTGAAGCTCGACGTTGATTGGGACAGTCTGCCGGCAGGCATATACATTGTGGATGGTGTGAAGAAAGTGAAATTCTGAAAAAAATAAATCCTGACTTGCGGAAAAATTGCCGCCCCGGTTGTCGTCGCGACATCCGGGGCGGTCTGCTACTATGGTAATTCAATCTCTGTGTATATGTTATGTCTATGAAATTGCTTCCAGCAGTTTGATGGCGTCAACATATTGCGCTATGCCTTCTGCCACCTTCTTGGCGTCGCTCATGGCGAGCACCACCGTTGAAGGGCGGTTGACCACGTCGCCGCCGGCAAACACTCCCTTGCGGGTTGTCATGCCGTAGGGCATGTCGCGTGTCAGCACATAGCCGCGGTCGTCAACGTCGATTCCTTCCGTTGTGGAGACTATACGGCTGGCTGGCTGTGAGCCGACAGCCATTATCACCACGTCGGCGTCTTCTTCGTGACGCTCGCCGTTGCACTCAATCACCACGTCGGTTATATCGCCTGCATCGTCGTGGATGTCGACAATGCTCGACTGCCATTCAAACTCCACTCCTTCGGAAACCGCCTCGTCGTATTCGGAGCGCAGCGCCGACATGTCGTTGATTGTGCGGTGGTAGACCACCGTCACCTTCTCCGCGCCCAGTCTCACTGCCGAGCGTGCCGCGTCCATAGCCGTGTTGCCGCATCCTATCACAAAGACGCGGTCGCCGTTGCCCACCGGCACTTCGTTGCGGTCGAGGTTGCCCTCGTTGTAGAGGCTCACGCGGCGCAGGAAGTATATGGCTTGGCGCACACCGCGCAGGTGTCCGCCGGGAATTTGCAGTTTCTTGGGCTTGGCTGTGCCTGTGCCCATGAAGATGGCGTCGAAGCCGCGGTCGAACATATGGTCGACGGTCAGGTCCTGACCGATGGTCGTGTTGCAGCGGAAGACCACTCCGAGTTCCTCGATTTTGCGGATTTCGCGGCGCACCACCTCTTTAGGCAGTCGATATTCAGGAATGCCGAACATCAGCACGCCTCCCGGTTCCGGCTCCATCTCGAAGACCTCCACCGCGAAGCCTTTTCGCGCAAGGTCGCCGGCGACGGCAAGTCCGGCAGGTCCGCTGCCAATCACCGCCACGCGTCCACGCGTCTTCTGCGGCAGCCGCTCGCGGATGAGCTGCATGTCGCCGTCGAAGTCGGCAACGAAGCGTTCCAGTTTGCCTATAGCCACAGGGCGTTCCTTCTTTCCGAGCACGCAATGCCCCTCGCACTGACGCTCGTGAGGGCATACGCGTCCGCACACGGCAGGCAGGTTGCTCTTGCCGTTGATTATGTGCATGGCGTTTCCGAGATTGCCCATCGACAGTTCGTGAATCCAGTCGGGAATGTCCTGACTGATCGGGCAGCCCTTGCTGCATTGCGGTACCTTGCAGTGAAGGCATCGCTTTGCCTCGTTGATAGCCTCGAGCATAGTGAAACTTTCGTTGGTTTCTGAGAAACGCTCTTTTGTTTTAGCCGATTGTTCCATAACTATATAGTGGTGCAAAATTACGATTCTTGTTTATTATGACAAAATCAAAACGAAACTTTTTGCTTTCGTTTTGAAAGTTTTTTTAATCCTGACTAGCTTTCGCTATTTCGTTTACCACATTTTTAGCTACATCCACGATGGTTTGTGCCATCTCTGTGTCGGCAGAGCCGGCATCGCCGCCTGCACGCTTGTCGTTGAGGCAGGAGAGTGGCGCAACGGCGCGTTTGGCGCCTATCATGGTGAACAACGGCAGCATCTTGTGGGCGGTTTCAGCCATTTCTTTCAGGTTGCCGTCGGCTATGGCGCGCTCCATGCGCTGGATGTTTTTCCGCGTTTCTTCGGCAAACGTGAGTATAATCTCGCGCGAGGCGTCGGCGTCGTCGGCGCTGAACGCTGTCAGTGCGGAGAAGTCGAATGTGTCGGTCTCGTTATTTGCCATGGCAGCCTCAACCACGTCGACAATTTCTTGTTGGCGGAACGGCTTGTGCAGACATCCGGCAAAGCCTTCGCCACGCAGCGAGTCTACGTCCATGTCGCTGCGTGCGGTCACGGCTATTACGGGAATCGACGCTGCCTCGTCGCATCCGAGGGCGCGGAGGTTGCGCAGCAGGTCGAAGCCGTTCATGGCTGGCATCTGGATGTCGGTAAGCACGGCGTCGTGGTGGCATTCTGCGATTTTGACAAACAGTTCCTGTGGCTGCCGGCATACGGTGACGTTGGCACCAAGATTGCGCAGCATGGCTTCCGTGAGCTGCAGTTGCAGATTGTCGTCGTCGATGAGCAACAGGCTCCACGGCTGGCTGAACCGGGCGTTTGCCGCGGGGCGTTCGTTGGCAGATGTTGTGTCGGCATCGGCTTTAGGCATCGGCAGCTCGACGCCGAACCGGCTGCCTTCTCCTGGTTTGCTGCTCACGCTCATCGTGCCTCCGAGCAGAGCCACGAGTTTCTGTGTTATCGACAGTCCGAGTCCGAAACCTTCCTGTCCCTGCGCGCTTTTCAGACGGGTAAACTCCTGGAATATCCGTTTCTGCTCGTCTTCGGTCATTCCGCATCCGGTGTCGGCTACGCTGATGCTTAGCCGTCCGTTGTCGAGTTTTGCAGACATTGACACAGAGCCTTCCTTGGTGAATTTCATTGCATTCGACATCAGATTCTCGACAATCTGTCGGATGCGGAAAGGATCGCCTGAGAAATAGCCGTCGAGCGCGCAGTCGCAGTCGTATTCAAGGCGCAGACCCTTTGCGGCTGCTGCCGGACGGTAGCTGTCGGCAACGGCGTTGAGCAGTTGCTGCGGGTTGAACGCCGCGGTGTTGATGTCCATCTTATCGGCGTCCAGACGGTGGTAGTCGAGCAGCGAGTTGACAAGGTCAAGCAGATGTTTCGCCGATGTCTGCATATTGCCGAGGTATGCCGCGCGTTTCTTTCCGTCGGCTGTCTTGTCGAGCAAATCGGCATAGCCGATTATCGAGCCGACAGGAGCCTTGATGTCGTGGGTGATGGTGAGCATCAGCCTTTGGCGCACGTCGAGCAGGTCCTCGGCGCGTTTCTTGGCTTTTTCCAGCTCGTGGCGGTAATGGTTGCTGCGGGTGATGTCGCGCCATATCATAAACAGGAACGCCATTGCCAGAACCACAGCGGCAAATGCTATTGCGGCAATCTCACGGGCGGCATGGCGTCGCACCGATTCGGCTTGCAGATGCTTTGTCTCTGCCGTGCGCGAGCTCTCGTCGACAATCACGGCAAGCAGCTCGCTCACCTTGCGGCTCAGCATCTGTCCGTTGATGCGCAGTTCCGCCGTCTGCCGCTTCAGCTGTGCGATTTGTCCGATGCGGTGTCCGTCGACCCGCTTGCGCACACCGGCAAGCATCCTCGCCACAGTGTCGGCGGGGTTGATGGTGTTGGCGAGCGTGTCGGTGTGGTGTTCCGTCACTGTCTCGCTCACGTGCTGCGGATTGTTGTCTTCCTTTGAGAAAGCATCGCGCAGACGTCCGAAAAAGTTTTTCCGTTTCTTGTGAACCACATATTCGCTTGTGCGCACCGTTTGCGAATGCTGCACTTTCGGCGCCGCTATCTCGCGGTTCTGGTTCGCTATGAGGTCGTTGATATATTGTTGGTAAAGTTCGTCGGAGTTGTCGGCCTCCATTGCGTCGAGCAGGTTGTCCATGTTGTCAACCTTTCTGCCGAGCAGCATTTTCACAGAGTCGAGCCTCGCCACCTGTGCGCGGTCGTTGACGATGGCGCGCAGCGAATCGACTGCCTGTGCTGTCAGCATCATAGCATCGACATAAGACTGAAACAGGTCGGTCTGCCCGGCGCTCAATGCCTGTCCAATCACCTCCGCCTGATACAGCCGGCTCACAACGTCGTTTGTGGCGCGTTGCCGGTTGTTGATGGTGCGTTCGGCACCGTCGGAGCGTGTCAGCGAGTCGAGAACGCCTACAATCAGCCACACCGCCGCCAAAAACAACGCTATCACCGCCGCATATCCCACGGCAGCCTTCATCTTGGTCGATAAATTCAATTGTTTCATAACCTTTGCAATTTAAGGGGAATCCAAAGGTAGCAAAAACCTCCAAATTCGCCAAAATTCGTAGTGTTTAGGCAAAAGATCGCTCAGAAAAATGTGGTGTTTAGGCAAAAGATCGCTCAGAAAAATGTAGTATTGAGGCAAAAGATCGCTCAGAAAAATGTAGTATTGAGGCAAAAGATCGTGTAAAAAAGTGTATCTTTGCAATGTAATTGTCTAAAATATAGAAAAATAATCCTTAATGTCTGAAAGATATGGAAAGAACGGTAATGATGCAATTGAAAAATTGGAAAAACAGTCAGTTCAGAAAACCTTTGATTTTGACAGGGGCAAGGCAGGTTGGGAAGACGTATGTGCTGAAAGAATTCGGCAAGAAGGAATTTAAAAATGTTGCATACGTAAACTGCGACAACAACCCTGACGTGCGAAGCCTTTTTGATGAGGATTATGATATGAAAAAGGTGCTGATGATAATAGGTGCGATTACGAAGCAGCCTATTGTCCCTGGCGAAACCTTGATAATTCTTGATGAAATTCAAGAGTTGCCGAGAGGCCTCTCTTCGTTAAAATATTTTTGTGAGGAAATTCCGGAATACCATGTCGTGGTGGCTGGCTCGTTGCTTGGCGTGGCGATGCGGCAAGGTGAATCGGCGCCAGTGGGGAAGGTTAATGTTATGCAGATGTTTCCAATGTCGTTTGAAGAATATCTGATGGCAAGGGGAGAGTCGCAGGTTTGTGGACTGCTTGGCAAGAAAGATTGGGCGTCGATTAACATACTTCACGATAGGCTTACTAAATTACTCCGGGAATATTATTTTGTCGGAGGTATGCCGGAGGCTGTGAAGACGTTTATCGACACAAATGATGTAAATGCGGTGAGGCAGGTGCAAAACGACATTTTGTTTATCGCAGCGATATGTCAAAGCATGTGACGCCAACTGTGGCAACTCGTATAAGTATGGTATGGCAGTCGATTCCGACGCAGCTCGCCTATGAGAACAAAAAGTTTGTTTATGGTGCTGTCAAGGCCGGTGCGAGGGCGAAGGACTTCGAGTTGGCAATACAATGGTTGGTGGATGCCGGGTTGGTTTATCGTGTGCCGCGTGTGAAAACAGTTGGAAAACCATTGAAATTTTATGAAGATTTCAATGCATTCAAGCTGTTTGTTGTCGACAGTGGACTCCTTGGAGCAATGGGCGAGATGGAGCCGATTGACATGCTTATGCCAGGCAATTCAATGGCGGAAAGCAAAGGTGCGTTTACGGAGAACTATGTGCTGTGCCAGCTGATGTGTCTAAATGACATCCATTGTTATTATTACAGCCGCGATGATTCCAGACTGGAGATAGATTTTGTTGTGCAATATAAGGGCGAAATAGTGCCGATAGAGGTTAAGGCAGAGGAGAATTTGAGGTCAAAGTCGCTTCGCTCGTTTGTTGACAGTCACAAGGGGCTGGAGGGAGTCAGATTCTCAATGTCGCCATACCGTAGGCAGGATTGGATGCGCAACATCCCGCTGTATGCCGTAGGCGCATTGTAGGCGGTGCGGTTGGCAAGAATCATAGAAATGCTTGTGGAAAATATGTTGTTAAGCATCTTTTTTGGTGTTGTTGGCGAAAATAATATGACAATAATAATGGAGAATGCTAAAAATATCGTAATTTTGCGCTCAAAATAGGTATAGTTTATATGCAGAATATCAGAAACATTGCCATCATCGCTCACGTGGACCACGGAAAGACGACATTGGTGGACAAAATGCTGCTTGCGGGAAACCTTTTCCGCGACAATCAGAACACAGGAGAATTGATGCTCGACAACAACGACCTTGAACGCGAGCGCGGCATCACAATCCTCTCGAAAAACGTTTCAATCAACTACAACGGTTACAAAATCAATATTATCGACACTCCGGGACACTCCGACTTCGGTGGTGAGGTGGAGCGCGTGCTCAATATGGCTGACGGATGCTTGCTGCTCGTCGACGCTTTCGAGGGCCCGATGCCGCAGACGCGTTTCGTGCTTCAGAAAGCCATCCAGATGGGGCTGAAACCGATTGTGGTTATCAATAAGGTTGACAAGCCGAACTGCCGTCCTGACGAGGTCAACGAGATGGTGTTTGACTTGATGTTCAACCTCAATGCAACCGAAGAACAACTCGACTTCCCGACAATCTATGGCTCTGCAAAGCAGAACTGGATGAGCGACGATTGGAAAAAACCGACCGACAACATCATCCCGCTGCTCGACGCCATCATCAAATATATTCCAGGACCTCAAGTGCTCGAGGGCACTCCGCAAATGCTCATCACGTCGCTCGACTACTCGTCGTATGTAGGACGTATCGCAATTGGCCGTGTGCATCGCGGCGAACTGCGCGAGGGCATGGAGATTGGCCTCTGCAAGAAGGACGGCTCGGTGGTGCGCCAGCGCATCAAGGAGCTTCACACATTCGAGGGTATGGGACGCCGCAAGGTGGAAAGCGTGAAGAGTGGCGACATCTGCGCGCTTGTCGGTATCGAAGGCTTTGAAATCGGTGACACTGTGACCGATCCGGTCAACCCTGAACCATTGGAGCGCATCGCAATCGACGAGCCTACAATGTCGATGGTGTTCACTATCAACGACTCTCCATTCTTCGGAAAAGACGGCAAGTTTGTGACATCGCGCCACATTGCCGAGCGTTTGGAGCGCGAGCTCGACAAGAACCTCGCTCTCCGGGTGAAGAAAGAGCCACACGAGGACGTATGGACGGTGTTCGGACGTGGCGTACTCCACTTGTCTGTGCTTATCGAGACAATGCGTCGCGAGGGTTACGAGCTGCAGGTGGGACAGCCTCAGGTTATCATCAAGGAAATCGACGGTCAGAAATGCGAGCCGGTGGAGTTGATGACTGTCAACGTGCCTGAAGAGTACTCAAGCAAGATTATCGATATGGTGACACGCCGCCGTGGCGAGCTCGTGTCGATGACCACGCAGAACGACCGCTTGCAGATGGAATTCCACATCCCGTCGCGTGGCATCATCGGTCTGCGCACAAACGTGCTGACGGCATCGGCGGGCGAGGCTATCATGAGCCACCAGTTCTTGGAATATCAGCCGTGGAAGGGCGAAATCGAACGCCGCACCAACGGTTCGCTCATCGCAATGGAGTCGGGCACTGCCTATGCTTATGCCATCGACAAGTTGCAGGATCGCGGACGTTTCTTCATCTTCCCGCAGGAGGAGGTGTATGCCGGACAGGTGGTTGGCGAGAATGCCAAGGACAACGATATCGTGGTGAACGTCACCAAGTCGAAGAAACTTACGAATATGCGTGCGTCGGGTGCCGACGACAAGGCGCGCATCATCCCGCCGGTTGTGTTCAGCCTCGAGGAGGCGCTTGAATACATTAAGGCTGACGAGTATGTCGAGGTTACACCTAACCACATGCGTATGCGCAAAATCATTCTTGACGAGCTTGAACGCAAGCGCGCCAACAAGAACAATTAGACAATAGGTAAAAAAAGAGAAGTGGCGATGGAATGCGGATGTGATGACGCGTTCCATCGCTTTTTTAGTATGCAATGAAGCCCCGGTTAACGACTGGGTGATTTCTCTATAACGGAATAGTCCGATTCTCGCCGAATTGTAGTAACTTTGCCGCCCTATGGCAACAACGGTCGATTATAGTTATAAACAGATTTGGCGAGTGGCTTATCCTATTTTGGTAAGCCTTTTGATGGAACAGATGATAGTGCTTACCGACACGGCTTTCATGGGACGTGTCGGCGAGGTGGAACTTGGCGCGGCGGCTATCGCCGGCGTGTTCTATATGGTTATCTTTATGGCTGGCCATGGATTCTGCGTGGGTACGCAGATTCTGATTGCGCGACGCAATGGCGAACGGCGTTACGGTGAGGTGGGGCAGGTGTTCTACCAGGGCTTGTATTTTTTGATGGCGCTTGCCGCGGTGCTGTTTGTCGCATGCCAGATGTATGCCGATGAAATTCTGTCGATGATGATTTCCTCGCCCAACATTCTTGCCAAGGCGGAGGACTATATCCATTGGCGTGTTTATGGCTTCTTCTTTGCCTTTGCCGGCGGTATGTTCAGGTCGTTCTATGTTGGCACGACGCAGACAAAGACTCTCACGCTCAACTCCATTGTAATGGTGCTGTCGAATGTGGTGTTCAACTATGTGCTCGTGTTTGGCAAATGCGGCTTGCCCGCACTCGGAATCGCCGGCGCAGCGATAGGCTCGTCGCTTGCCGAACTTGTGTCGCTGGTGTTTTTTGTCTGCTATACGCGTGCGAAAATCGATTGCCGACATTTCGGTCTGTCGCGTTTCCCTGCGCTCGACATCAAGCGTCAGCGCTCTATCCTCAGCGTGTCGATGTGGGTGATGGTGCAGAGTTTCGTATCGCTGTCCACGTGGTTTATCTTCTTTGTCTATATCGAGCATCTTGGCGAGGAGTCGCTTGCCATAGCCAACCTTGCACGCAACATCAGCGGACTTCCGTTTATGATGGTGATAGCGTTTGCCTCGGCGGCAAGCTCGATTGTCAGCAATATGATAGGGGCTGGCCAGACCGACAAGGTGGCGCTTGCCATACGCCGCCATATATGGCTCGCATATCTTTGCGTGGTGCCGTTGCTGCTGGTTGTGGCGGCTTTCCCTCAAATGTTTATACGCATCTACACCGACATTCCGCAACTTATCGACGCTGCGGTGCCTACGGTGTGGGTGATGTGTTCCGCCTATACGGTGCTGGTGCCTGCAAACGTGCTGTTCAGCAGCGTGTCGGGCACAGGCGACACTCGAATGGCATTCTGGCTTGAGATGGCTGCGCTGGTGTTCTATATGATATATAACACATGGGTTGTCTACATCATGCGTGTCGACGTGATGTGGGCATGGACGGCGGAGATTGTCTACGGGTCGCTGATGTTTGCCTTTTGCGGGGCGTACATGCGCCGAGGCTCATGGCGCAGACGAAGCATCTGATGCTCCTTAGTGGAGCACTACCTTCTGCGTGTCGGCGCCTTGCTTGCGGATGTAAATGCCTTTTTCTGGGTTGTTGACTTTCCTGCCTTGCAGGTCGAACCATTCGGCTGCATCGGATGTTGCAATCTCGGCGACCGTCCCGTTGCCGTCTTTGAAAGGGTCGAGGGCTGCGTTCTTGAACCTTAATTCCGCAACTCTATAAATTCTAACTTTTATAACATCTTGAGCAATAAAAACTTACCCAGGATTTTGCTGTGCCAGAGGATTCACTTAACTTAGTGTTGCAAAAATAATTAAACAAAACCTCATCAGGCATGGCAAAAGTATGAATAAAAATCCGAAAAACTCATCTTTTGGTGGTATATTTCCAATTATGGAGAAATTAGACAGGTACTGATGTTACGGAAGTTTTGCCGGACAGCAATATTTGATAATATAGGCAGCGGTTCGGAAGAGCAAAATCAAAAATTTGTTTTGCTCTTTTCTTACCTTGCACTATCTTTTGATAATATAGGCTGCGGTTCGGAAGAGCAAAATCAAATAAATTTGTTTTGCTCTTCTCTTACCTTGCACTATCTTTGTCCTTGAAAAATATTGAGATATGGAAATATCCGAACTTTGCGGACTGCTGATGCCGGCAGCCCGCGTTGCGGCATTGGGTAAATGCTTTAAAGATAAAAAGATAAAGAGAATCAAACTTGACGGGCTTGTGGGTTCGGCACCTTCAGTCGTGTTCTCGCAGTTGCCTCGATTGAAGCAGCCTTATCTTGCAGTTGCCAACGATATGGATGAGGCGGGATATTTATATAGTGACCTGTGCCAGATTTTAGGTGAACAGGCGGCTTTGCTTTTCCCGTCGGGCTATAAACGCGACATCAAATATGGTCAGGAGGACGCTCCGTCGCAGATTCTGCGTGCGGAGGTGCTTAGCCGATGGGACGACCCTCAGTTGCGCGTTGTGGTCACATATCCTGAGGCGCTTGCTGAAAAGGTGGCTATGCGTCAGCAATTGATCGACAGCACATTGTCGTTCCGTCGTGGCGGCACAGCCGACTTGACGGCGACGGCGCAGCGTCTGCGCGACTTTGGCTTTGTGACGGTCGATTACGTGTACGAGCCGGGGCAGTTTGCCGTGCGTGGCTCCATCCTTGATATTTTTTCATTCACCAATGAGCATCCCTACCGTATCGACTTTTTTGGCGACGACATCGAAAGTATTCGCACGTTCAATATAGAAACGCAGTTGTCGGAGCGGTCGGTCGATGAGATTACGGTAGTCAATAATTTGTCTACCGGCGCAGGTGGCGGCGAGTCGTTGCTGCGGTTTGCCGGAGCCGACACGGTGTTGCTGATTCACGACCGCGAATGGTTGCGGCAGCGTGTGCGTGCCGTGGCGGAGGAAACGTTGTCGGAAAGTGCGTTGATTGCCGATGAGGGCGACAAGCATGCTATGGACAATGTGGTCGACGCAGAGCAGTTCTGCTGCGACATCGACAGCCATCGATATGCCGACTATGCGGTTAACAATCGTGGCGACTATGATGCGGCGCTGACTTTTGACACATCGTTGCAGGGCGTGTTCCACAAAAATTTCGACATCATCAGTTCCACTTTCCGTCAGTTTGAGTCGGACGGCTACAAAATATACATACTTTCCGACAGCGAGCCTCAGTTTGAACGTCTGCGCTCTATCTTCGACGACCGAAAGGACGATATCCGCTTCACGCCGGTGCTGCGCACGCTTCATGAGGGATTTGTAGACAACGAGCGTAAGATTTGCGCGTTTACCGACCATCAGATTTTTGAACGCTTCCATAAGTACACGCTCAAGAGCGACCGTGTGCGTTCGGGCAAGTTGGCGCTGTCGCTGAAGGAGTTGTCGCAGATAGAGGTGGGCGACTTTATTGTGCATGTCGACCACGGAGTGGGACGCTTTGGCGGGTTGGTGCGCACTGCCGTCAACGGAAAGATGCAGGAGATGATAAAGCTCACGTATCTCAACGATGATAAGATTTTTGTGTCGATTCATTCGCTCCACAAACTGGCAAAATACCGCGGCAAGGAGGGTGTGCCTCCGAAGCTCAACAAACTTGGGTCGGGGGCGTGGAACAGGGTGAAGGAGCGCACGAAGTCGAAACTCAAAGACATTGCGCGCGACCTTATCCAGCTTTATGCCGCACGCCGCAAGGAGAAGGGATTCGCATATTCGCCCGACGGATATCTGCAGCATGAGCTTGAGGCTTCGTTTATCTATGAGGACACGCCCGACCAGCTGAAGGCGACGGAGGCGGTGAAGGCCGACATGGAGAGCGAACGCCCGATGGACCGCCTGGTGTGCGGCGATGTGGGATTCGGCAAGACGGAAGTGGCGATACGCGCTGCGTTTAAGGCTGCCACCGACGGCAAGCAGACCGCTGTGCTTGTGCCCACCACGGTGCTGGCTTATCAGCATTTCACCACGTTCTCAGAACGCTTGAAGGACTTTCCCGTGCGTGTCGACTATCTCAGCCGTGCGCGTAAGCCGAAAGACGTGAAGCGCATCCTTGAGGAATTGAAGGAAGGTAAAATAGACATAATCATAGGCACTCACAAGCTTATAGGAAAGACGGTGCAGTTCAAAGACTTGGGGCTGCTCGTGGTCGATGAGGAGCAGAAATTCGGTGTCGGTGTGAAGGAAAAACTGAAACAGCTGAAGGTGAACGTGGACACGCTTACAATGTCGGCTACGCCGATTCCGCGCACGCTGCAGTTCTCATTGATGGGCGCGCGCGACCTCAGCGCCATCAACACGCCGCCGCGCAACCGCTATCCGATTATAACCAATGTCACTGCCCTCGATGACGAAATACTGCGCGAGGCAATCAATTTTGAGCTGGCGCGTGGCGGACAGGTGTTTATTGTAAACAACCGCATCGAGCAGCTGTTCGACCTTGAGAGCCGGGTGCGCCGTCTGGTGCCCGACGCCCGCACGGTGGTGGGACATGGGCAGATGGCGTCCGACAAGCTGGAGCAGACAATCATCGACTTCGCCGCGCATCAGTACGACGTGCTGCTTGCCACCACAATCATTGAAAGCGGCATCGATATGCCGAATGTCAACACCATCATAATCAACAATGCGCAGAATTTCGGTTTGTCGGAACTGCATCAGTTGCGTGGACGGGTGGGACGCAGCAACCGCAAGGCGTTCTGCTATCTGCTTGTGCCGCCTGAAGCCGCGCTCACACCGGTGGCGCGTCGCCGTCTGCAAGCCATCGAGAGCTTCTCCGACCTCGGCAGCGGCATACATATCGCCATGCAGGACCTCGACATCCGTGGCGCCGGAAACCTGCTCGGCGCAGAGCAGAGCGGCTTTATTGCCGACCTCGGCTATGAGACGTATCAGAAAATTCTCAAAGAGGCGGTGCTTGAATTGAAGACGGAGGAATTTGCCGACACCTTCGCCGACGAGCATCAAGACTCCGCCAACGCCGAATATGCCAACGACTGCACCATCGAGAGCGACCTCGAAATCCTCTTCCCGGCATCCTACGTGCCTCAGGAGAGCGAGCGCATACTCCTGTACCAGGAACTCGACAACATGGAGCGGCAGGAGGATGTCGACGCCTTCTGCAAACGGCTTGAAGACCGTTTCGGAGCGATTCCCGACCAAGCGCGCGAGTTGATTCTTGTGGTCACGTTGCGCAGGCTTGCCCGCCGTCTCGGCATTGAGAAAATCGTGTTGAAGCAGGGGCACATGACAATGTTTTTCGTATCGTCGGAAAATGCGGCCTACTATCAGTCACCGGCTTTCGGACGCATCCTGACTTATCTGCAACAGAATGTGCGCATAGCCAACCTCAATGAGCACAACAACCGCAGGTCGATGCGCATCGACGGCATCAAGACCGTGCGCGAAGCCACCGACGTTGTGCGCCACATCCTCGATCTCCCCGTATGCGATTAGACGTGTAGCGCCTTTCCGTGGAATCCATGCGGAATAGGCGATGGAGGGGAAAGCATACTGTCGCTGAACAAGGAGCTTATACACAAACTATGCTGATGGCAAGGCATCATAAAATAGCTAAACTTTTCGATGGCGATTTTATGGTACGCAATGACGAAGTCGGGAAAGAAACTCATTGGCGATGAGCCCAAACTTCTTGAAGACCACTGAAAGGCGAATAAGGAAATCCTCACTCGCCATTTCTATGATATGTCAAATATGATGTCAAGGAATGAAGGCGTGTGGTTGGCGAATGGTTGGGTGAAGGCCTTTCTTTGGATTTTCTTGCCGTGTCTGCTGTACACAATATTCTTGATTGTCTATTTTGTAGCATCATACATAGACAAGTAAGCGGAGGATGGGAAGAATTATACTCTGCAAAGGAAAGGATAGAAATGTAAATAAACCGTGTCTAACTATAACTTTTATAGCTTGACACAGTTTATTTTATACTATCTACTACACGTTGTTTCCCCGATGGTCGGGATTGCTGATACCCGTCAGCCGATGGTAGTTAATCATCTTGCCTTTCTCCGCCATGTTCGCCTTCAGCTTGTTGAGCACGTTGTCGAGTGAGTTGTAGGTGAACGATGTCTTCCGTGCGGCGGTTGCCCATGTAGTAAATTGATGGCATCATATTGCCCTTGACATTTTACATTGTGCGAATATCGTTATTAAGTTCTTTTCTCCATATTAGTGTACCAATAATCGGAAAGACAAAAGTGAACAATAAAGCTGCTTGGGCATAACCTACAGGTAAGTAATCTCCTTCAAAAAAAAGATAATCAGTTTTTGAAGAATAGTATAATTTAGGAAAATCCCCAGACTTTATCTTGTCTAAGACTCGATCTCCCGTATGTAATACATATTGTTTTGATTTGTAGGTTATAAGAATTATATTTGAACGTTTATAATTAAGTTTTTCCTCAAATCCATTATATGTATAACCAGTAATAGGCTCCTGTGTTTTTTCTATATAGTTGCCGTATAAATGGCATAGATACAAAACAAGAGTTAAAACTAATCCTGCGCAAAAAATTGTCTTAAATAATGTTTTAATCTTCATATTTATAAAATTATTAAATTCCTTAAAAATCTATTCTCCATTGTCTGCTTCTTTTTCAGCGGATGTTTTATATTGCATTAATTATTTGTTTTTAGGAGATATATCCTTGATAATGTTTATACCATAAAGACCTTTAACAAAAGTGACACATACAGAATCACCTTGATTGATTTTTTTGAAAACTTTTGAATCATCTAGACGAAATGTTCCTTGGTTGTCTATAAATTTCAAGTTCACGTAGTATTTTGAAAGTTCCCAACTACGATAACCACCACGTCTTTGAATATATCTCTTACCAACAACGTATGCGTCAAGATGGTACGTATGGGAACTGGTGAACCAATAATTTGTTGTATAGAACAAGACACACAAAACACCAGTAACCACTATTCCAAAGCAGCATCCCAATACAACTTGAAGAAATATAGATTTTTTCTTAATCCCAAATTTAGCAAAGAATATGAGGATTGTTACCACTGGAATAATACCCCATATCCACATTGGGATACAAATGATGGTATGTGTAATAATACTGTGAATACAATCATATAACGTGGAGAATGTAATTATACAAATGGCATATGACAACCATCTGTATGTTTTCTTCTTCCAAATTCGTTTTATAAGTTTACCTAATCCCACCAAAAACACCATACTGTCCATTATCAAAATTAGATAATTCTGTTGTTTTTTTCAATTTACTACCTTCATAAAGGGTTCGGTAAGAAATCTTGCGATGCCTTACAAAGCGTAGCCATAGATAGCGTAAGCCT
>ENA-UEQW01000798-UEQW01000798.1-human-gut-metagenome-genome-assembly--contig:-NODE-798-length-28510-cov-9.725143_pt1 | contig 28510 bp, 20 predicted proteins | sample MGYA00242947_ERZ507947 | MGnify/ENA primary metagenome ERZ507947 (study PRJEB26167, sample SAMN06115421) | human gut metagenome | host: Homo sapiens | place: China:Guizhou | collected 2015-03-17... | reverse complement strand
TAGGTCCTATAGCTCAGCTGGTTAGAGCACCTGACTCATAATCAGGGGGTCCTTGGTTCAAGCCCAAGTGGGACCACTTCTTACACAACAAACTCGCTGAAAATCAGCGAGTTTTTCTTTTTATAGTACGGTATTTGGTACACTATCGTTGATTCCCCTTTCATGGATCAACAGCAAAATCCGTAATTTAGGTACACATCTCTGTAATTTATATACAAGCAGGACACAGGAAGCGATGTAATTTTGTAACATAAAATCATGAACACAACATACTGGAATAATCATTATAAAAAATCATATTATGGCAAAAAGAATTTTAATTCTCTCTTCCAGTCCCCGGAAAGGCGGAAACTCCGACACTTTGTGCGATGAATTTTTGCGGGGAGCTAAAGAAGCAGGACATGACGTTGAAAAAATTTTCTTACGAGATAAAAAGATCAACTACTGCACGGGATGTAGCACGTGTAGCCTGTATCACAAACCCTGTCCGCAAAAAGATGATGCAGCGGAGATCATTGACAAGATGGTGGCAGCAGACGTTATCGTCATGGCAACACCCGTCTATTTTTACACGATGAGTGCCCAGATGAAAACCTTGATCGACCGATGCTGCGGTCTCTACACGGAAATGAACGACAAAGAGTTTTATTTCATCATCACGGCAGCTGAAGATAATAAAGAAAACATGATGCGCACCGTGGACACGTTCCAAGGATTTCTTGATTGCTTGGAAAATCCCACCATCAAAGGGGTTGTCTTCGGACTAGGCGTATGGCACGTCGGAGAAATCAAAGGCCACCCGGCCATGCAAGAAGCGTATGAAACAGGAAAACGAGTATAAATTTAGAAAAACTATGTACTTAGAAAACATTAACTCCCCGGAAGACGTGAAGCGTCTTTCCTTCGAAAATTTAAATATACTGGCGGATGAAATTCGTCACGCCCTACTAACCAAACTAAGTGCCCATGGCGGACACATCGGACCTAACCTGGGAATGGTAGAGGCCACGATAGCCCTACATTACGTGTTCAACTCGCCGGTGGACAAAATCGTGTATGACGTGTCGCATCAAAGCTACACCCATAAAATGTTAACCGGGCGTAAAGATGCTTTCCTTCACGCGGAAGAGTACGATGACGTGTCCGGTTATACCAACCCGCAAGAAAGCAAACACGACTTCTTCACGATCGGTCACACGTCAACCTCCGTAAGCCTCGCCTGCGGGTTAGCCAAAGCCCGAGATTTAAAAGGGGATCATGAAAATATTATCGCCGTGATTGGCGACGGTTCCCTGAGTGGCGGAGAAGCCTATGAAGGGCTAAGCAATGCCGCGGAAACAGGCACCAACCTGATCGTGGTCGTTAATGACAATGAAATGTCTATTGCCGAGAATCATGGCGGTTTGTACCAAAACTTGAAAACCTTGAGGAACACGGACGGCCAAGCGCCTTGCAATTTTTTCAAATCGCTCGGACTTGATTATATTTACGTGAAAGATGGGAACGATATTACCGCCTTGATACACGCTTTCACGCAAGTAAAAGACGCTTCCCATCCCGTCGTCGTGCATATCCACACGCTAAAAGGAAAGGGGTACACTCCCGCGGAAACCTACAAGGAAAAATTCCACTGGGGTATGCCGTTCAAACTGGAAACCGGAGAACCTTTGTCTAACGGGGGAAACACGGAAGATTACGGCAACCTGACGGGAAAATTCCTGCTGGAACAAATACAAAAAGATCCTACCGTGGTAGCCATCTCTTCGGGTACTCCCGCGGTAATCGGTTTTAATCCCGAACGCAGGCAACAAGCCGGGAAACAATTCGTTGATGTGGGAATAGCCGAAGAACACGCCGTGGCTCTTGCATCCGGTATCGCGGCCAATGGCGGGAAACCCGTGTATGGGGTTTACAGCACGTTTATCCAACGGTGTTACGACCAACTGTCACAAGATTTATGTATCAACCGAAACCCGGCAGTTATTTCCGTGTTCCTGGGTGGTTCCGCCGGGATGAACGATGAAACCCATCTTGGATTTTTCGATATCCCGCTTATCAGCAATATCCCGAACATGGTGTATCTGGCCCCGACTTGCAAAGAGGAATATTTTGCCATGTTGGAATGGGGTATCAAACAAACCACGTACCCTGTTGCCATTCGTGTTCCGGGACCGGTTGTTATTGAAAGCGAAGAGACCTTTGACACGGATTACAGTGAATTAAACCGTTATAAAATCACCCGCCAAGGGGAACGGGTGGCTGTCATCGCGCTCGGAAATTTCTACCCGCTAGGAGAGTCCGTATGCCAGAAGTTACAAAAAGAAACCGGGATACAGGCCACATTGATCAATCCTCGCTATATCACGGGAGTTGACAAACAAATGCTGGAAGATTTAAAGGCCAATCACCAACTGGTGATCACGTTGGAAGACGGTGTACTGGACGGTGGGTTCGGGGAAAAGATTGCCCGCTATTACGGGGATTCCGAGATGAAGGTCAAGAACTACGGTCTGAAGAAAGAATTTGCCGATCGCTTTGTTCTGGAAGAACTGTTAAAAGAAAATCATTTGACAGACACGCAGATCACGAACGAGATTCGGGAAATCTTAGATAAAAAACAAGACTAAGTTTTAGGTTTATATGTAGCAACCAGCAACTAAAAAAGTAGACATTTTTAGTGCAAAAGTCCGGACTTTCAATAGTTCGGACTTTTAAATTCCCAAACAACTAAATCACCCCAAAATGCCGTAAAGCCTTTTCAACTCCATCCTCATCCACGGAATCGGTAACATAATCCGCTGCCCGCTTCACCTCGTCTTCCGCGTTGCCCATTGCCACCCCGATCCCGACGTGTTTCAACATGAGAACATCATTTCCCCCATCCCCGAAAGCCATCGACTCATCCAACGATATTCCAAAATAATCCAACATCTTATCCACCCCCACTTGCTTACTACTTCCTTTCGGAATAACATCCGAGAACAACGGATTCCAGCGGGTCGCCTCGCAATGCGGCATAACTGCCATGATTGCTTTCTCCTGTTCTTTCGTGAAAAAAGCCACCAACTGAAAAATATCACCTGTGGCAGCCTCCCGTAAAGGCAGAGTAGGAGGTTGCGGAAAATTCAACAAACGAAAGACCTCGTCTGTCCGTTCATCCGTGTAATTGATACAAAATGCATTCTCATGCACAAAAATACAAGGGAAATTTTCTCGTTCTTCCATGTATTGCACCAAAGAAACCATATCCTCCGACGGCATACTGTGCTTATAAATCACTTGCTCTCCCACAATACAATATCCCCCGTTCAACGTAACATAACCGTCAAATTGTAAATCTTCTAAATTATTAATAGCCAGCAATTGTCTTCCACTCGCGATAAACACCCGAACACCTTTAGCTCGTAAAGCGGCTATCGCCCTTTTCGCGGAATCCGGAACCCGATGTGTCTTAAAGCTGACCAACGTCCCATCAATATCAAAAAATACAGCTTTTATCATATCATCCTAATTTCAACGCAAAAATACAGATTTACTCAACAACTCTCATTGACTTAAATCAAAATTTATAGGAAGAAGAAAACAGTCGGGAATGATATGGTATCGAAAAGAAGGCAGTATTTCTGTTGGTGTGATGATCTGCCATACCGACTGTTTTCTGTAGATCAAGTTCAAATTCTTTCACATTGCAAATATACAAACAATTTTCAATATTACACTATTTTTAATCCAATATTATTTACATTTATTGAAATAAAGAGCTATTTGCACTGTTTCAAAACAAATCGGACGGCTTCATCAATAAAAAATCATCCATTCTCCCCCTTTGCAAGCTACTTTCATTACTCCTGCTCTTTTCCCGCCTCCACGTTATCCAGCCTATATTCCAACGCCTTCACCGAAATCAATATCTCTTTCACGGAAATTCCCAATGAAATCACCAACAGCAACAAGGCTATACCAAACGTGTAGACGGCTAAAGTCTGCAGGCCAATATAAATAAAAAAGGTACAAACCACGCAAAGTAACAAACTGATCACCCCGTAAATTTGCATCGACCGAGCCAAGTAAAGCCGCTTCCGTAAATTATCCAGTTGCAACTTGGTCATCGTACTTGGCCGATTCTCATGCTCCCCCTTCAAATTCCGAATCACTTGAGCATACGCCAAGAAACGATTCGTGTAAGCCAACATAATCAACGATATCGCTGAAAACAAGATAGAAGGAGTTGTCAACGTAAGCTCTTCCATGGCAGCAACATTTAAATACCCAACACTTTACGAGCACATTCGTACCCTTGATTATACAAATCCGTCAATTTCTCCACGTCCTGTTCAATCCGATCCACCTCCAACGGTTTCTCCGGACGAATCAAGACCACTTTCCCCTCCCGCTCCAACTGTTCCAGGAAATCAAGCGTCTCGTTATAACGTTTATTCTTCACTCTCAAACTCTCCCGCAAGGCCGGATACTTACGATACATGAACCAAGGCAACGACTTCTCCTTTTCATCTTTCCGGTAACCTTTATTACGCGTCAATACCACCACGTTACGATCGAACCCGTCAGCTATAGCCTTCCGGATCGGGATGGCATCACAAATTCCCCCGTCCAGCATGGGTACTCCGTCCACGTGAGTGATCGGGCAAACAAAAGGCAGGCTGCAAGAAGCCCGACAGATATTCAGCAAACGCACGGGATCGTGCTTTTCCTCGAAATAATTCGCCTCTCCCGTCCTGCAATTACTTGTCACCATCACGAAACGCTCCGGGGAAGCAAAGTACGTATCATAATCGTACGGAATAATCCGGGTGGGGAAATCATCAAAAATAAGATCAAAATCCATGATACTCCGCTTCGTAAAAAAATAACGGAACCCGATATAATGATACTTGTCCAACAAATCAATATTACACGCCTTGGCCCGTCCTCGTTGACGGGATGCGTAAGAAAGCCCGTTACACGCCCCGGCTGAAACACCGATCGTGTAAGGGAAATAAATCTTTTTATCCATCAAGAAATCCAGTGCTCCGGCAGTAAAGACACCTCTCATCCCACCACCTTCAAGCACCAATCCCGTATGTGAATCCAATATCATAACCAACAAACATTTTTATCTTCTTTTGAAACAGGAGGAACCACATCCCACACATCACTCAAGTCCGGTCCTTCGCTTCCCGCCGCATACGTCCGCAATTGCTCTCCCGGGTGTTCCCGCCAATAATTTACGATCGGATCGATAAACTTCCAACTGGCCTCCAAGGCATCATCCCGCGTGTAGAGCATCGAATCCCCCTGCATGGCATCCAGTAACAAACGCTCGTAAGCCCCCGGCAGATAATTGTTGCACAGGGAAGCATACAGGAAATCCATCCCCACCTGTTTCACCGTGAAACCACCACCCGGCATTTTCAACCCGAACTTCAGCATCACCCCCTCATCCGGTGTCATACGAATAATCAACTGGTTACAGGACGCCCCCTCACATTGTCCCTGAAACAACTTGTGCGGCGTCGACTTGAAATGAATCACCACCCCGGAACGCTTATCCTTCAAACGCTTGCCCGTGTATATATAAAACGGCACATGACTCCAACGCCAGTTATCAATAAACACTTTCAACGCCACGTAAGTCTCCATGTCGGAATTCGGAGCAACATCCTTTTCCTGCAAATACCCGACCACGGGCTGCCCCTTTGATTCCCCGGCCACGTATTGCGCCCGGACAACATTGCGGGGAATATCCTCCCCCCTCCACGGACGAAGCGAGCGCAACACCTTCACCGTCTCGTCGCGAATCACCTCCGGTTCCATCGTCGCCGGAGACTCCATCGCCACGAAAGCCAGCAACTGCATCAAATGGTTTTGCACCATATCCCGCAAAGCCCCCGTCGTTTCGTAATACTTTCCCCGGTTCTCGATCCCGAGCGATTCCAAGGCATATATCTCCACGTAATCCACGTAATTCCGGTTCCACAGGGATTCGAATATCTCGTTTGCAAAACGCAAGACCAATATATTCTGTACCGTCTCCTTCCCCAAAAAATGATCGATGCGATAAATCTCCCGCTCACAGAACACCTGCAACAAGGCTCTATCCAACTCCTTCGCCGTCTCCAAACTTGTCCCGAAAGGCTTTTCCACCACGATCCGGTGCCATCCGCCCCGTTCCTTTACTCCAAACAGACAACTTCTCCCAATGTATTTCGTGATTGCCTGCTGGGAATTCGGCGGAGTTGCCAGATAATACACCACCCGCGTCGGGATAGCGTTTTCCTCCATCAAAAACATCACCCGTTCCCCCAACTCATCGGCTCCCTCCACCGGGTCAAAAGGCTGGTAGTACACTTTCTGCAAGAAACGATCCACCTCTTCCCCCTTCAAGCCTTTTTCCCCTTTCAACTCCTCCAACATCAAACGGATCGACAAACGGAACTCGTCGTCACTCATGGATTTCCTCGAAGTCCCCAAAATAACAAAACGCTCCGGCAACATCTGCCGCACGTGCAACTCGTACAACGAGGGCATCAACATCCGTTTGGTCAAATCGCCCGATGCCCCGAATATAACTAATACCTGATCCTCCGGTCTATTCATAATCACACGTTATAAGTTCCTGAAACCGTCTTTCCTCCCTTTCCCGTCCAGTCGGTATGGAAAAACTTACCTCTCTCCGCATCCGTACGTTCGTATGTATGCGCCCCGAAATAATCCCTTTGCGCCTGAATCAAATTCGCCGGGGATGTAAAATTACGCAACCCGTCAAAATAACTCAATGCCGAGAAGAAACAAGGTGCCGCGATACCGTTAAACACGCAATCCACGACCACGCCCCGCAAGGCCGGCAAGGCATTCTCCATCCTCTCGTGGAAAAAGGCATCAAACAACAGGTTCTGCAATCCCGGACTCTTCGTAAACGCTTGAGTGATCCTCTCCAAGAACACGGAGCGGATAATACATCCTTTCCTCCAGATTTTGGCTATCGTCCCGTAATCCAAATTCCAACCATTCCGCTCGGAAGCCCTGCGCATCAAAGAAAATCCTTGCGCGTAAGAGATCAGTTTTGCCGCGTACAAAGCATCCCTCACCGCCTCAATCCCGGAAGAATTCAAGGTAATACAAGCCTCCATATCCCCCACCTTACCCGACGGGTACTGCACGGATGCCCTCTCCCGTTCACTCACCAAAGCCGACATGAAACGGGCAAACACCGCCTCCGACACCAGCGTCAACGGGTCACCCTCGTCCAACGCCGCCATCACGCTCCACTTCCCCGTTCCCTTCTGCCCGGCAACATCCAAGATATGATCCAGTAAATAATCCCCATTCTCTTCCTTGTAATGCAGGATATGCGAAGTAATCTCTATCAAGAAACTATTTAACTCTCCCCGGTTCCACAACTCGAAAATATCTCCCAACCCGTCATTGTCCAACCCGGTTCTCTTCTTCAGCATAGAATAAGCTTCCGCGATCAATTCCATATCCCCGTACTCGATCCCGTTGTGCACCATCTTCACGTAATGTCCCGCCCCTCCGGCTCCGATCCATTCGCAACAGGGAGAACCGTCTTCCAGTTTTGCAGCGATCGACTGTAATATATCTTTCACCAACGGCCAAGCCATCACCGAACCTCCCGGCATAATGGACGGCCCGTTCAACGCACCTTCCTCTCCCCCGGAAATCCCGGCTCCAATAAAATAAAGACCCTTCTCTTCCAGCATCTTCACCCGACGCTCCGTGTCGTGGTAATCCGAATTTCCCCCGTCAATAATAACATCTCCCGGGGAAAGCCACGGGAGCAACTGCCCGATCAACTCATCCACCGGATCCCCGGCCTTCACCATCAACATGATCTTCCGCGGCAAACGTATGGACTCCACGAACTCTTCAATCGTGTAGGTCCCATGAAAACGCTTCCCTTTCCCTCGTCCTTCCACGAAACGGGTCACCACGCTCTCCCGGTCCGGGTGAACCCGGTTATAAACAGAAACCGTGTATCCCTTACTTTCCAAATTCAGAGCCAAATTCTCCCCCATTACCGCCAACCCGATCAATCCTATATCTGATATTTCCATCATAACAATAATTTATTCGTAACTCTATTGTACGACCATTCCTTTCAATTTGTTCGTAAATATAATAAAATTTACACTCGCAAAACATCCTACAAAAAGAAAGCCAAAATTAATCGGTAAACGAATAACCTCACTCGTCCACCCTGACATACTGACTCGAAGAATAGGTCATTCCTCCTTTCCCCGAGAAAAAGCAATACAAATGAGCCGCCTGCCCCCGTGTCCGCTCCAACCTAAATGTCATACGCCCATCCTTTCTCCGGGCATCCACGCCTTCCACGATAAAAGGAGAAAAACAACGGTCATTCAACAGCACGATCACCCGTAAGCGATCGTCATCCCCGGCCGAAGGCGAATCGATCCCCACCTTCCACGTCAAAGTAACTTGCTTCCCGTTATCTTCCGCTACCTCCAAGTGATTCACTTGTTGCAAAACACCGGCAGTCAAACACAAGCGAGAAAAATCCCCCACCCGCCCACACGGGGTAAACACCATCATGTTTTTCTTCATAAAAAGATTAAAACCATTCTGACTTGTCCCTGCCGCCGCTAATTTCCATATTTCCCGAGAAATCACCTTCGTTAACCGTTGATAAAAAAGAGTTGCCACCCTTAACCGAGACCTTCCGGATCGTTGCCCCTCCGAATCGGCATCTTGAAAATCACTCGCGGTGCTTCTCACCCGAGTTTCACTACCCATCTTGTAGAAAACCATATTACCCACTTTACCTCTAATCTCCTGTTCGGTCTTTGCCATATTATCTTTGTTTTTTAGATTACGGTGACAAAAATACTTTTCCTATCCCCTCCCAACGAATCTATTATACAAACAACAGAAAATACTACATAAACAACATTAAATACCACATAAACGACATTTTCCCTTATCAATTTCAGTACACTCCTCTTGCAAAACCAACAAACAAAGCACATTCCATTCCCCCACACGCCTTCCACCCCCGCTTCCCCTTCGCCCAACGAGCGAAGGGGCACCGAAGATATTCCGAAAATCCACCGGAATTAACACGTAAGTTTCCCCTTAGTACTAAAGTATTACACCGGAAATTATTCTATTAGAGTTTGCAAAAACTATACACCCCAGCTAATCAACCAACGATTTCCCCTCCCGTGCAAGTAGAGTAGAAATAGTGTGTCAAAATTTGTATTTCACCTAAAACTCCTCCGTCAGCTTCGCTGCCACCTCCTTCTTCCCCTGCTTGAGGGGAAGTACCCGGAAGGGGGGAGATGGGGAGGGAGATATAACTTCCACCACGCAATCACTGGTATATCATCCGTTTAATCTGATACGTACCTCTTCTTTTATCTTTACATTGCTATGGATAAAACTAAAGTTATCCAACAATTGAGTTACTTCATTGTATATATTTCCCTTCTTCTTGGTATCCTTAATCGTAATGATAAGGCAAAAGTCCTGACTAGGGGTTCTGTCTTCCAGTTCGCATTTTTCTTCCATAAAATGACGATACAAACCTTCGACTTTCAAATACCAATTTTTAGGGGCTTTCAAGTACTTTTCTTTGTTCCCTTCTGTAAATTCATCCAAATTTACGCTCCACTTTTTTACGGGTTGAAATTTATCCCCGTATGTGACTAACATTCTTTCCGCAGCAAAAGGCATTTCAATGTCTTTTTTGGCTCTTGAACTATAGTTAGTCATCGCCAATATATTTTGTCTTCCACCTGCTCCAATTGGATTTTTTATCAATGGGTTTGACATATCTCTTTCGACTTTTTCATCGTAAGAGCCTATCATAACATCAATGTTAGATTGACAGTATTCCGCTCCTTGTGATACTTCCAATATTGGTGAAGTAACCAATGTAACGGTCATTTCTCCGTAAAAATATCCGTCTTCATCAACCATGCTCTGTGGGAAAGGAAAATCTAAAATATCAATGAAATGCCCTTTCTCCAAAGTGTCTTGAAGTATCAGTGTTATTTCGTTTGGCTCATTGAAAAGAATATCCTTTATATTGGACGGGAGGCCAAATCCGGCATATTTTATCTTTTCTACAATTGGCATTTTCATTTCTTCCGGGTATTTAGCCGAATGGATAATCAAAGCCTTTAATAACGTGGGATTGAATGATTCATTTAACATCGCATCAAGTCCTGATGCAATGGCAGCAATTCGTGGTGTCGAAAAACTCGTTCCAACCTGTTTTGCTATCTGTCCGTTAGGCGAAAATGATTTTACCGGATTTAGGACAACATTATTTGAGACATCAAGTCCCACATTACCACCGATATGAACAACATCAGGTTTAATTAAATGAGAAGGGCCTCGACCGATTCGAGAGAATGGAGACGGATTGTGTTTGTCTGCGATATCCGTTGCATTTTTGTCATGGGCTAACGAACCGACAACAAGTCCACGAACAGTGTCAGCTGACTTTGCAATCCGGCTTACAGGTGCATTTAATTTGAAATTAGTACAATTCCCCACAGATTTACAAATGAGAACATTGTTTTGCTCCTGTATTTCATCTAATGCTTTTGCAAAATCGGAAAATTCATACAAATCAACTTCCCTATTGGTTCCTAACGATAAATTCCAAACTTTGACATCATTATTGCGACTAACGGCATCCCATATTTGTTGTACAAGTTCATCTTCGGTTATTTGTTGCTTTTTTGTATCGGGCATCACTATCGCTTCCAACAATTTACATCCTTCAAAGCCTGTATACTCTTTGCCTTCCAATTCATCACCGTATAGTAATACTCCGGCAACAAATGTTCCGTGACTTTTATCTACATCATCATCAGGATAATATGTGATATTTTCGTTATGTAACCATGGTTGCAAATGTGGAATGCTTGCAATTCCGGTGTCTAACACTCCAACTACAGGGTAATTAATTCCGGCTTTGGGCTGTTTGATCGGAATGGTAATATCTTCGGTAAGCTCATCCAAAGTAATGTCGTAGGTTGGCATTTCTGCAATCAATTGTATTCCGTCAAAATCTTTAAGTTCATTAAACGCATCAGTAGTAATACCATTGATACGATATATATTTAACTCACCGGAATACGGAACGTTCTTAAAATCCAACTGATATTTCTTGCAATACTTTTCAAATTCTTTGGTAAGTACACTGTTTAATGAACTGTCACCATAATTGAATAGCTTTACCTTTAAAATAGTGCTTTCATGGGGTTCGACATTTACTTGCGGCTTAAATTCTTCGATGTTGGTTATAGCACAAATACCCGTTATTGTTGATTGACTGGAATATTTATTGCCAGCATTAGCAATCTTTTCTGTCATTTTTTGCAAATCTTCTTGATTGTCGATTTTAATCAAGACTTCATCTTCACCACTAACACCAATCGTATTCAATTTGCCAACGTTGAATAAATTGCCAATTTCTCTACGATAAGTTTTGGCAAGAGCGTCGGAATTTACTTTTAATTTTACTACAGACGGAATGTAATTGTTCCGCTTCACTTTCTCTGCAAGCGAATGTGAAACATTATCTAATACTTGCCGTATGTATATGGATTTTTCGCCTACACTACTTGCATCTATCCATTGGGGTGGTTTTCCGCCGCCACCACCTTCGGTGTCTCGCTCGTCTTTCTGTCTTTTCTGAAAGAACTTTATGGGAAGATTCTCCTCTGCCATGGTTATGATTGTTTATTTAAATAATTTCGTATTTGCCTAATGGAAACATTCATCCGTTCGGCGATAGTATTCTGGGGGACTCCATTCTCATAGAGATATTCTACCAATTTTTCAATCGTTAAATTACCTCGGTGATTAAACTCGAACAGTTCTATCAAAACATCTTCATAGTGCAATGTATCCCTGTCATTAATTACAGTTTGCGCTTTAGCATTATTAATTATTGTTTTTATATCTGACGGCGACTTTCCCGCAAATTGTTTGGATAATCTATCAAGTCGTTTGTCGTCTGTATTAAATTCAGTGCTAAAATCACTCGTGAAAGTCTTTATAAGGGTTACAATTTCTTCTTCTTGTGGCAACCCAATTTCAATTACCGTATTGAATCTTCGCCAAATCGCCTTATCCAATAACTCGGGATGATTTGTTGCTGCAATAAGAATATTTTGCTTCGAGAACGAATCAATGTTCTGTAAAAGGCTATTGATTACCCGTTTTAATTCGCCTAACTCATATTGGTCATCACGAGCTTTTGCAATGGCATCAAATTCATCCAAAAAAAGGATACAAGGTTTATGATCCGCAAAATCGAAAATTTTCCGAATGTTTTTAGCCGTATTTCCCAATAGCGAAGATACGATAGCATCAAATCTCGCTATAACCAAAGGTAATCCTATCTGCTCCGAAATATATTTAGCGACAGTCGTCTTCCCACATCCCGGATTTCCATATAATAATAAGGAATTAGATGTTTCCACCCCTTTTTGTATTAATTGACTTTGATGTTTAACCACATTAATGAAGTCTGCAATTTTTTCATCAACTAATTTGGGAAGAATGACAGGAATTTCTTCTTTTGACGGGATGGTAACATCAACAATACTTAACCTGCTTTCTTGGTCAACAGGCGTCGTGAGCAATTCGTCCATTGTCACTGTTGTCACAGCTCTGCTTTCAATGACTTTAAGAATCATCTTAGCCATTTTACTATCACCATCTTTCTCTACTTTTTTTGCAAGCAAATTGGCATAGTTAAAAACTTTTTTTGTATCCTTCGATAAGCCACCCTCTATTATCCGTAATATTTCCGTGTACATGAGACCTTTCTTTTAATTTCTTTTCTACAAAGGTATGGCATCTTCAAATACAAAACAAATTTATTGTCACTATTATATCAAATATCGTACTGAAAATAACACAACACGTTATCAAATACACAAAAATCGTAATTATTAATCCACAATTTAACACATTTTACCTTTATACTTTAATGAAAAGTAAATGCAGTTATTTTATTGTGCCGTTCTCAAATAGAGTAAACCGATTTCAGAACGGCACAGTGTCTTTTTTCCAAAATACCATTGTCGGATTCGTTCTAATTGGGTTCAATCTCCTTATTCGCTCAGATATATCGCCCTGATGCCACCACTTGTCCCTCCCGTCGGGATGTCAAGGTCGGTGCGTACGCCGTCCACCCAATAGCAGGGGTGTTTTTCACGGACATCGGTATAATGCTCACCGCCGACATAAACCTTGCCACCGATAACGCCAATGGATGCCGCTTCCGACCAAGCACCGTCGGGAACGCTGAGGTCGGTGCAGACACCGTCTATCCAATAACAGCCTTTGCGATAATTCCTATTTTCCGGAATAGAATATCCCGAAACATATACTTTACCGCCTGCAACGGTCATTGACTGGGCGACAGATCCCAATGCCGCCGACCCGGCAGAGACAAGTTCGTTACGTGTGCCGTCTATCCAAATGCACGGGTAATACCGAGAGTCCTGAAAGTACGTGCCCATGACGTAAACCTTGTTGTCCGAAACAACGATGTCCATTGTTCCGGAACTCCAGAAGGATGCTCCCTCGGGCAAGGAAAGCTGCACGAAACTACCGTCCAGCCAGTATCCCGGAGTACTTGTACCGTTGCTGTTTGCATGATATCCAACTGCATATATTTTCCCGTCCAAAACGGCAATTGATGCGGCAGCGCCCTCAGAAGCCCCAGCGGGCAGCGTAAGCGTTGTCAGAACGCCGTCCACCCAATAACACGGGGCATTTCTATAATCATTATTGTTGTAGGATCCCGCTATATATATTTTACCACCCGAAACGAGGATTGATTCGGAATAGTCGGGTCCTTCGACAATTGAGCGATCCGGAACTTCAAGTTTCGTGGCTGATCCATTGACCCAATAACAAGCTCTTGCCCAACCGTCCGTATCAAAATAACCACCGGAAACATAGGTTTTGCCGCCGGAAACCGCCATAGCCTTCGGGTAAGCATCACTACCTCCTGCCGGAGGAGAGAGCTCCGTCTGAGCATCGTTTACCAGCGTATATACAAACGTGTCATAATTGTCGTTTCTATACCACCCTGTCAGATATGTTGAATATGAAACCCCGCTGTCGTTGGTCAGCTTGAGATTTACCACCTTTTCCTCTCCTTCATTCAGCGTGGTTAGCCCGGCAGGGACGGGATAGGTGACGGTTCGGCCGCCCACGGTGATTTCTATCCACGGGGTGCCAGGAGTTACATTCTGCGGCAGGAGGAGGACGCAGAAGCTGTTGCCGTCAGTGGATTTCAAGGGGGTGAAGTCTCCGGTATTCCCAGCCTGCGGCATTACGCCGCCGCTAAAACTTACAACGCCTTTGGTCTCCATGTTCTTTATCACGACCGTGGTGGCATCTACATCCGCCTGCGTCAATGTGCCGGAGTTATCGGACAGGCTGAGGTTTACCGTGAGGCGGTGCATGCAGTGGCGGAACGTAAGCTGTATCGGTTGGTCGTTTTTTTTCCCGTTAGCCACCGCATGGAACCAGTCGCAGTCGGCATACTGCTCCGTAGTGCTTTGGTCGGTGGGGAGATTGATGGCCATTTGACCGAGTTCACTAAAGTCGCTCAGAGACAGTTTCGGGAAAAAGGCGGAGAAAGCGACGTGCGCACCCTCGCCGAATTCATCCCATGTCATGGTGGTAGTCCACGTTCCGTCCTTGTAGGTGGCGGGGGATTCTTTTTTGACCGGCGGCATCGCTTCATAGACGAATCCCATAATCGTCGTTTCGTCGCCGTTGGAGAAGCTGCCCGTACCATCCTCGTCGTTGATAGTGGCGCGTGCGCCGGGGTTTTCGACGGCATCACTGCCTGTGAAGCTGGCAATGGCGGTGGTAAAGCGGATGGCGTTGCCGTCGTCCGGCGCAGTGCCACCAGAAGTATCATCGTCGCTACACGAGGCGAGCATAACGGTTGCGGCAATCGACAGTAGGACAGCAATGCAAACGCTTTGCCAGTAGCCGAAGGATAAAAATGTTATCTTGTTCATATACGCTTAATTTTAAGTTCTTAAATTTTAGGGGTTCAATATGAAAGAGTATTTTGTCTGTTCCTGACTATGATGCTAAAAGTCTCTTATCCAGCGAATATTGCCATCCATGTTTTTCTCATCCATACTATACTGCCCATCTTCAAGATTAAAACTGTAAGATCTTGTTGATACTACTTCCGATGAAGACAAATAGAACCAATCGGCAGAATTGCCGCTACTGCCAAAAGCCATTCCGCCTTTTGCTGTAAGACTGGAATTGAATGCGGCACGAGCCATTTTGCAGTTTTCCGAATCATAATCCGGCATTTTGTTCGATATCCAATCAGTAATCTCCTCGTACACCTTTCCGCTATATCCGGCATAAAGCATCTTCAACTCATCTCGGGCTGGCAAATACCAAACGCCATTTTCGTTACCACCGTTCATCGTATTATAAATGTAGTGAAAGGCGGGGTAATCTGCCGAGAATGTGCCACTGCTCTTGTATTTGGCAATCATACTCTTGGTAGCTGTCGCTCCGTCCGTAACGCTGCGGATACCTGCTACTCCCGCTGCTTGTTCATCATTATCTACACCCCATTTAGCGACATAAGTCTCTCCCAGTCCCACAACTTTACCCTGAGTACCAAGACTACCCGGCTTCACCCAGAAAACAATACCTACGGGACTGGTATTATCGGGCCAATAATCGCCAACAGCGTAGGAGGTCCCAATTATTGCATTAAGATCACCCGATTCCACTTTCAATTGGAAATAATAACTCTTGCCCTGTTCTATTCCGTTTGAAAGGAACTGGAGGGAAGTTCCGATGGGGTACGTTTTGGTAACAAGATAGTTATTGCTTCCTTCAGAGAAAGATAGTTCAAACATTAAATCATCAGAATCTTCAAACGCATCTGTAGCGGTGGGCAACACAGCCATATAGCCTTCGCACCGGTTCTTTCCATCTTGGATTGAGAAATTCCGGGCATCGCCGGTCAGTCGTAAGGTCAAAGCAGGAACATTCGCATAGTTGGAAAGCAACAACGAAGTAGCATCGACATCAGTCAATTTAGCTTTGGTAGCGAACACCGCTTTGCCGGAACTCAGTTTTACAATTATATTTTCCAGTCTCAAATTATTGTTGCCCGAATTATTCCAAACGACAAAGCGCACTACCGAAGCAAGATGGTTGTAGGTGAGCTTCATAGGAGTACTGCCGTCTACTGTTACATCGCTTTGGGCTTTCATCAGCATATAGGCTCCCAAGTGTGTAGAATTCGCCTGTGTCTGTGTTTGATAGGTGGGGATATTTGTTTCAAGGAAAGAGTAGTAGTCGGCTCTGACTTCCCAAGCCGAGGTCGGATAAAGACCGTATGCCGTGTATGTGCCATTATCGAGACTTTCCGACTGAGTGGCCTGAAATGTACAGTTATTGCTTTGTACACCTCCTGCAACGCTTGCCACATATTCCGCTCTTTTGTACTGGGTTGCATTCGTCATACTTGGATTTCGGAAAAGAACGGTGGTAGCATCTCCGTTGCTCCAATAGAATTTTTCACCGTCCGCATAGTTGCCGTTGTTCTCTATTACGCCCGACCGGGTGACTGGAAGCTGTTCCACAGTCGCTGCCAGTTGCGGCGCACCGCTTTTCCCTTCGGGTTGTCCGGTGATCGTTTCATCTTTGCTGCATGACCCAAGCGACATAACAACCCCTGCTAATAGTAATATATTTATTTTTCTCATATCTATGGAATGCTTTATTTATTTTCAATAGTCGATACCTCCTCCGGGGGAGTAGTTATCGCCGCTACCGCTGTCGGCACTTACACCTCCCCCGCTGTTAGTCAGCGTAAGGGTGATGAGGTATTCATTACCACTGACAAGGTATTTCAATTCCATCGTTTTATAGCTTATCACCTTGCCGGAAACGGTGATTTCAATTTCCAATCCATTTCCCACCGAATGCGGGGGAACAAGGGCATAGAACGTGTTTGTACCGGAGCTGTCCGATTTTCTCGGGATAATATCATCGCGTAACGTTACGTCTGTCTCCGTATCCCCGGAATACTTTCTTGTACAACGGATAGCCATGTTTTTAAGGATGATTGTGGCCTGGTCTACCTCCTCCGCAGATACCCCGCTTCCTTCCACGAGCTTCACCGTGACTCTTGCCATCGCGTGATAAAAAGAGAGATTCACGGTGCCGTCCTGCGGCTTTTCCGAGTATCTTGATTGGGCTTCCAGCAGGTCGGAGGCTTCATAGGCTTCGATGATGCTTTGGTCAGTTGCAACGCTGAACTCAAACTCGCTATCGGAACTGCCCCATGTCTGTTGGGGATAGTGGGCGGAGAAAAAACGCCGCCGTTCGTCTGTCGGCTCTCCCAACTCGTCCCAAGTTGGGGTGAAACCATCCCACGTGTTGCCATTATTGGTCAGGGTATACATCTCGCTCATATCACTGATAATGAAGTCGGGAAAGTCGACCATGTAAGTCCAAAGCCTTATTTGGTCGCCGTTGGTGAAACTGCCCGTTCCGTCCGGATTGATGGTGGCACGTGTTTCGGGGTCATTGGCGGCATCACTGCCCGTGAAGTCGATGATGGTGGAGGTAAAGCGGATGGCATTGCCATCTTTCGTGCCATCGTCCGGAGTTTGCACATCGTCCTGCGAGCAGCCTGCCAACAGGAGAAGGTACGCTAATCCGATAGTGGAAACGAACGCCGGAATGTTTGATTTCTTATTCTTCATATTCATATTTTTTTATTATTTTATTCTAACGGATTCTCATTCTCGCCACCGTCGCTACTATCTCCGGTAAGTTCATCATCCACCTCCGATCGGAAGAGTTCTTCTCCCGATTGGAGGTGAAAGTCGATGCATGGACTACTGCTGGAAAGCAATGCTTTTCCATTTCATGAAATGCGCATCGGCCGTAATCGTCCATTCACCGTTGGCTGTGGCTTTGGGGAGAGCCGCACCGGTATCGGGATGCTTGTCCGCATTCAGCACAAGGTCACACTTGGCGGGATTGAATGCGTTCTCTCCGGAATGAACGGGGGTTCTATTGAGAAAAACAGCGTAATGCTCTATATCGTCACCATCTTCTATGTGAACGATATTTCCGGCTGCAGTAACCTCTATCCGAGTAAGGCTGCTGCAACCCGTTACGATATAATTGGCGAATTTCGTACACTTCGGCAGTTTAAGTGTCTGTAGAGACGCGCATCCAAAGAAGGCCTCCAAGCCTATCGCAGCCACATTATCCAATGTGAGTGCCTCCAGTAAAACGCAACCCCGAAATGCTCTTTGTTCAATCCGGGTAACCTGCGAAAGATTCACCGCTGTCAGCGAAGCGCAGCCGTAAAAGGCATTCTCTCCGATTACCTGCACGTCATTGGGAAGCACCACTTCCTGCAAGGCGGTGCAATTCAGGAAAGCGCGTTCGGGCAAAGTTGCCGGTGTTCCCCAACCCGTCACTCCGCTGAGGTCACATTTCGTGATTCGGGGGTTATTGGCAAATGTACCCCAATTACCGCCCATTCCTATCTTGGAAAGTTCGCCCGTCAACTTGAGTTCGGTGAACTCCGCATCAAGAGCATTCTCAATGGCAGCCTTTGCCTCCTCGGCAGTCATGCCGGTCATATTGATATTACCGGAGATACCGGGTGGAAGATTTTTTCTGCGCAACTTGATTTGCCTATCCTCCGAAGCGAGATAAAGTTCAAACTTATCACCATATTTCCTCGTTTGTTCTCCATAAAGGCTGACCATCGACTCCGGATTCACTTTCAGCCGGTCGCAGTCCGTCTGCGTCAGTTGGTAACCACCGGTTCCTTGGGCGATGGGGGTTACACCGGGCAGACCGAGATAGAGGTGCACATCACCCGTGAGGGCTTTCGAAACGGAGATAAGGGGATAGGAAACGAGCGAGGCAAGATTGTAGCCTAAATCTATGTAAGTCCCGGCGGCGATCGTTCCTCCGTTCAACACGAGAGTGGCGCCATTCATGACGGATGCACAGAGCGAACTACCTGTCGCATAAGACAATTCGGAGCCGTCACCTAATTCCAATGCCGACTCCTTGCCAACAGCCATAATCATACCACCCCCGTTCAATGTCACATTCCCACTCAGCGTAATCTTACCATTATACATACATATCACGGCACCCATGTACAAATCTTGCTGAACCAAATTGATATTGGCAAATTCGATATAAACGGCATTGGGTGTGGCATTGGCATTGCCGAGAAAATAGTAACTACCTTGCTCCCAAGTCAGGGTATGTCCGCCACCGTCTATTTTGAAATAGCCGTTGTCGGTCATGGAAGGAGTGTTGTAGTCACCGCCTGCGGGTATCGTAATATCACTGCCCAGCGTGACAAGCGTCGGAGCGTCTGCCGAAGCGCCACCCGTCTTCAGGGCAGCGAGCAGGGCTTCGTAGGTAGTGACACCGGAAGCATCACCGCCTATCGCCACTTCATCCGTAATCGTTCCGCCATCGCCCCAGCCGGAGATTTCGGAAGCGGTCAGTTCCACCTCGGTCTTTCCCGTCTGCTGGTTCTTTTTCAGCGTGAGGTTGAGGGTGAGCCGCTTGCCGCTTTCGAGACGGGTTTGGTTACCAGGTTCGGCAGTATTCAGGTCGGCAGGTACATGATAGTACCACACATCCTCGTTGCCATCCTTGCTTACGGTTATCTTGAGCCATTCCTCCCCGGCGGTCAGGTCTTGCGGCGCTACTATCCAGTCGGCATTGCCATTAAATCCGTTGGAGAGGTTTATACCATCCGTTGTGCTGTTATAGCTCACCGCACCGGTCAGCAGGTTTACCTCCACGCCGAGAAGCATCGTTGGCATGCCATCTCTTGCCATGGAGTTTATCAGCGCGGAAGACAAGTCCACCCCTTCCATGCCCTCTCCGGCAATCAAGTTGACAACGAGCCGGTGCATCAGATGCTTGAATGTCAGTGCCACCGTCTCACCCTTGCTTGCTGTGGCAGTGGCGTGGAGCAGGTCATCCGTGTGGTTCCACGGCTTATATATGTACGCCTCCGGATCAGCAATCTCTTCCGTGATGTGCGGATAGTAGGCGGAGAAAGTCACCGCTTCCGTCTCACTGAGATCTTTCCAGTACAAAATGGTTTCCTCGTACTTGTATTCCGTATTGGCATTCATGTAATCGCCTTTGGTCGTGTACGTGTAAAGTCCCCACGTGTCGCCGGGGTCGAATGTACCTTCCCCGTCATTATCGACTGTCGCACGCCCCGCGGATACCGTTCCGCCATCGGCAGTGCCGTCGATCGAGGCGGTGATTTGTACTACGTTGTCATCGTCTTCCAGGTGATTACCTTTGTCTTTATTGCACGAGACAAGCAACAGCGTTGCCAGTGCAAGTAGAAATAGATTGTTTTTCATCATGCTTGTATATGGATTAAATGATAATTTACCGAGGAGTATTTATACAAAAATACAGGGTAAAAGCCGTCGAGACAAAAAAAGTGAATTATCTTTCGTTTGCTCGCACGAAAGATAATTCACTTCCAAAAATATCGGATTTTCAACGGGAAACGAAAAGAACAATCAACATCCGTCTTCCCCCGCTTGCGCATCGCAACGTTCCTCGTTCACTCTCTTCTGATAACATTTGGGTGTCATCCCTGTCACCTGTTTAAAATCCCGGTTGAAATTACTGCAATTATTGTAACCTACTTTTCCACAGACTTCGTCTATGCCGTATCCCGCATGTTCGTCAAACAACCGGGTTGCCTCGCGTAAACGCAACTCTTTACGCCATGAACGAAAATCCATCCCATGATACATTTTCATGTATTGTCGAAAAAACAACAGACTTACCCCCAAAGAATCCGCCACGCAACCGGAAGAAATATCTTTTTGGCAGTACTCTTTTTCGTCTATGTATCTCTGTAATTTCTCTTTTAACAACTGTTCCTCTTCGGCAGAAGCCATTGTCGTGATCTCACCGGGGGACTCTTGCACGTTGCCAATCGCTTCCGGGGGAGCAAGCATGATGACCGGAAGCACAAACTTCATTTTGCTATAGTAATTAACAAACCACATCACCATGAAACCATAGTAAAGCACGTACAACGGGACGAAATATTGGTACAACGCGGTAAAAAATAACACGGGTATAACCATGATGCCGATACCCAACGCGCTATAGAACCCCATTTTTATCCACGACAGACGATATTCCTCGTCATTGTCATAATAGTCCTCCACGTCATGCACCGTCCGGCGGTATGCCAACATGAATTGCCGCGTATAAATCATCAGTTGGATAATATAAGCAACCATGCCCGCGTAAAAAATTCTCGAATAATAGTCGGTACACCAAAACAGGACTCCAAACAAGATTACACCCCCTGCCGCGATCACGCCTGCCTGCCGGAGCACGACTCCCCACCGGACTACATTCGGACGTATAAAAACCAGCATGGACATCGTAAAAAGTAAAGCCTGAAACGAAGCGACCAAAAGTGTGGTGCCAGATTCGATATGACGATCATATCCCGTGAAACAACACACGAAACTGAGAAGAGCCAACACGAAATACGATGGCACAAGAATATTACGTGCCTTACGCAACTTTTCCAAGCCGCATCCCGGCTGTATTGTCGTAGCCGCCAGCATCCCCCCGAGCAACGCGATCACGAAAGCCGAGGTTCCCATCAAAAATTTATAGGTTACGACATCCATTCTTATCTATCGTTTAAATTTGACTCTATTTCATTGATTGATTACACGAATAAGTTTACTCATATTTCCCCCTTCATTTTTTACGCCTTCTACAAAAGCAGTTTCCTCTTTTCCCGTTCATTCGCAAATATAAACAAATTATCTTATCTTCGCAGCGTTATTTGAAAATGCAAATTCATTTTCAATTTTCAACTTTCAATTTTCAATTAAATATGATTTCAGTAGACGGACTAACAGTAGAATTCGGAGACAGAACACTTTTTAAAGACATTTCATTCGTGATTAACGACAAAGACCGCATCGCACTCATGGGTAAAAACGGGGCGGGAAAGTCCACGCTGTTGAAAGTACTCGCGGGCGAAAGACAACCCAATCGAGGTAATGTTTCTTGCCCGAAAGACACGGTGATAGCCTATCTACCACAACATTTAATGACCCACAACGAAAGAACCGTTTTCGATGAAACGGCACAGGCATTTGCCCACCTTTTCGAGATGGAGAAAGAGATTGAACGATTGAACCAACAACTCACCGAAAGAACGGACTACGATTCGCCTGAGTACTACAAGCTTATTGAAGACGTGTCTGCCCTCAGTGAGAAATTTTATAGCATTGATTCCACCCACTACGAGGCGGATGTGGAAAAGGTCCTGTTAGGACTCGGGTTTCAACGGGAAGATTTCAACCGCCCGACATCCGATTTCAGTGGAGGATGGCGTATGCGTATCGAACTGGCAAAAATGTTACTTAAAAACCCCGACGTGCTATTACTCGACGAGCCGACCAACCACCTTGACATCGACTCGATTCAATGGTTGGAAGACTTTCTCGTGAATAACGGGAAAGCCGTTGTCGTGATTTCCCACGACCGGGCCTTCGTGGATAACATCACCACCCGCACCATCGAGGTTACCATGGGACGTATCTACGATTACAAAGTAAATTACTCGCAATATCTCGTGTTACGCCAAGACCGTCGTATTCAACAACAAAAGGCATACGATGAACAACAAAAAATGATTGCAGAAACCAAAGAATTTATCGAACGCTTCAAAGGTACCTACTCTAAAACGCTACAAGTGCAATCCCGGGTCAGGATGCTGGAAAAATTGGAGATATTGGAAGTTGACGAGGAAGACACTTCCGCCTTGAGACTGAAATTCCCGCCCGCCCCGAACTCCGGTAAATACCCGGTGATCGCGGAAGAACTCACGAAAGACTATGACGGTCACATCGTGTTCCAAGATGCCCACTTCACCATCGAGAAAGGGGAAAAAGTCGCTTTCGTCGGTCGTAACGGGGAGGGAAAATCCACGCTGGTAAAATGCATCATGGGAGAAATCCCTTATACCGGAAAACTGACATTAGGATATAACGTGAAGATTGGCTATTTCGCCCAAAACCAGGCCTCTCTCATGGATGAAAGCCTTACCGTTTTCCAGACCATCGACGACGTGACCCCGCTGGAACTGAAACACAAAATCAAGGATATGCTGGGAGCATTCATGTTCAGTGGCGACGACATCGACAAAAAGGTGAAAGTCCTGTCCGGTGGAGAACGCACCCGCTTGGCCATGATCAAGTTGCTGCTCTCTCCCGTGAACCTGTTGATTCTCGACGAGCCGACCAACCACCTCGACCTCCGCACCAAGGACATCCTGAAAAATGCCTTGAAGGAATTCGATGGCACCTTGATCGTCGTGTCCCACGACCGTGACTTCCTCACCGGACTCGTCCACAAGGTCTACGAATTCGGTAACAAGAAAGTAAAGGAACACCTGGAAGACATCCAAGGTTTCTTACGGAAAAAGAAAATGGAAAACCTCCGGGAGATCGAACGTAAAAACGGGTAAATTACATATCTTCCAAGGATAAACCGACAAATTCGATATGATACTTGGGGTGACTTGCCTTTATATTAATGGCTTTCTCCTCAAGTACACGCATATTCAGAGACTTACGATTATATTTAACCTCTCCGATAAACATTTGTTTTTCCATTTCATTCAAAGCGACAATATCTATTTCATTTTGATTACCATTTTCCCAGTATGAACCAATGGCCGAGTAACGTTTCGATAAAATCAATTTTTCTCTGAAATATTTCTCCAAAACACGCCCCACATAGACAGTATAATCCCTTCTGATAATATCTTTCAAATAATCAAAATTTCCAATCTCAATCACACTTCGATATTTATATATAAAACGAAACCAGAAATTTAAAAAATTATCATCGATATAGTACTTGATCTGTCGGGTTTGAGGTTTGGCAAATATAGGAATTACTCGTTTTATCAAGTTAAAATCAGTCTCCAGATTCTTTATTTGAGGTCCGACAGACATTCCTAACTCTCCTTCGATCTCCGGCCTCGATGTTTTAGAAGAAGCCAACAAAGACAATATCGAAAAATAAGTTGTATAATCTTTTCCAAACTCCTCGATCAACACATTTCTCCCTTCATCCAGAAAATAAGAATTTTCAGAAAATACCATGTCAAGAAGTGCCTCCTTTGTAAAAGCTCTAGCCTCAATCATCAATTCAATATAGCGGGCAACTCCTCCCGTAATCATATAAAATGCCAGTAAATCATCATTTGAATACTCTTTATAGTGATCTGATAATATATTTTTGATAATCTCTACATTGAACGGTCGTAACACAATTCGATGATTAGCCCTTTGGAATAAAGGTTCTCGTGCATTCTCAAAAATACGTTTCATCAATGAATAAACAGAACCACAAACAATCAGATTCAATTTACTTTTCTCCTTGTATTCATCCCAAATATTTTGCATATCGCTATACACGGACGAATTAATATTAAAAAATTCTTGAAATTCATCGATAATCAATGTAAAATGCCGCTCTGTCGATAACTGCATGAGATACTCAAAAATACTTTTAAAATCAGTAAGTTGCCCTACTATCTTCACGTTTAACACGACACGAATCAATTCCACAAATTCCTCGCAAAGCAACGTCTCATTTTTCTTTGCCACGAAAAAATAGAGCGTCATTCTGCCTTCCATGGCCTTCTTAATCAAAGTTGTCTTTCCTATTCGTCTCCTTCCTACAACAACTGTCATTTGGGCATACTCGAGAGACAACTCTTCCCATTGTCGCAACTGTGCAATTTCTTTTTCCCGGTCATAAAATTTCATGGTTCTCGATTTATTGTAATTTTAAATACTGTAATACTCGTTACAATAACACAAAGATAAAACAAAATTACCGTATTACAAGCACATACCAGAAAGAAACGGGGTCTAAAAACAGACCCCGCTCCAGCAAAAAAAAATATAAAACACAACATTTATTTCCTATGCTTGTAACGCACGAAGACCTCCATCGCCTCGTACTCCGCCATTCCCAACTTGTTGTACAAGTCGGCCGTGTTGCGGTTACGGTCTTCGGCCCGCTGCCAGAACTCGCGAGGATCATCCCCCGGGTAAGCCGGTCCGTTATTCTGTGAACCGTGTCGATAAATCGCTTGCCGCTTGATGGACAACTCCGACGGGCTTACCGGTACGGCCATATCCACTTTTTCAACCTCCCATTCCAACCAAGCACCGCGGTACAACCACACGTAACAATCCTTGAACCAATCATCCTCACACACGACGTCAAAAGCCTGCATAATCGCATCCAGACAGACGCTATGCGTTCCGTGCGGGTCGGCCAAATCTCCGGCAGCATAAATCTGGTGAGGCTTCACCTCCCGCAACAAATTCACGATAATATCAATATCTTCTTTTCCTAACGGGTTCTTCTTGACGGAACCCGTTTCATAGAAAGGTAAATTCAAAAAATGTACTCTCTCCGAGGGAATGCCCATAAACCGACAAGCAGCCAAAGCCTCTGCTTCCCGCAAGGCCGTTTTATACTTCAATATCTCCCGGGAATTGCCTCCCTCCGATTTCTGCTTCCAGATAGCCTCCTTTACTTGTTTGTACCCCTCGTCAGGATGCCCCATGTTAAGGGAAAACAAGTCGGCAATATCCATCATCTCGTACAGGTAATCATCAAACACGGCAATATTCCCGGACGTCTGGTAAACCGCGTGGACCTCATGTCCCTGTTCCACCAAACGGGCCTCCGTACCTCCCATCGAGATCACGTCATCATCCGGATGCGGGCTGAAAATCAACACCCGTTTCGGGTAAGGATTCGCTCTCTCCGGACGGGTTGAATCATCCGAGTTAGGCTTCCCTCCCGGCCACCCGGAAATGGTGTGCTGCATATCATTAAACACGGCAATATTCACCTTGTTTGCAGAACCGAACTTCTCGATCAAATCGCTCAATCCGTTATCTTGATAATCTTTATCCTCCACTTTCAGAATGGGCTTTTTCAACTTCTGGCACAAGCGGATCACCGCCTTACGAATCAACTTATCATCCCAATCCACCTTGCTCACCAACCACGGGTAATCCGCCCGGGTCAATTCACTGGCCGCACTTTCATCAATAACAAACTGCACGTTAGAATGCATTTGCAAGAATGTTGCCGGAACCGAATCAGACACTCGTCCTTCCACGGTAGCCTTGATAATCGGGGCTTTCTTCTCTCCCCACGCCATCAAAATCACTCTCCGGGCCTGCATGATCGTCCCGACGCCCATCGTAATGGCTTTCGTGGGTACCAGATCCCGACTACCAAAATCCTTTATCGCGTCTTTTATCGTCAAGTCATTCAAAAACACCTTCCGAGTCTGAGACGTGATAAAAGAACCCGGCTCGTTAAAACCGATATGCCCCGTACGTCCAATACCCAATATCTGCAAGTCGATTCCCCCGGCAGCCTCGATCTCCTTCTCGTAATTCCGACAGAATTTATCTATTTCATCCCCTTTCAACGTTCCGTCCGGGATATGAATATTCTTCGGATCAATATCGATATGATCAAACAAATGGTGGTGCATGAAATAATGGTAGCTCTGCTCCGACTCTTTCGGCATCGGCAGATACTCGTCCAAATTGAAGGTAACCACGTTACGGAAAGAAACTCCTTCTTCCCGGTGCATTCTCACTAACTCTTGATACAATTTAATCGGAGAAACCCCGGTAGCCAAACCCAAAACACACTTTTCACTGCTAGCCGCTTTCATTTGTACCAAATCCACAATCTCGCGGGCAACGGCCTTCACAGCCTCGTCCGCTGTTTCATAAATCTGAACAGGAATCTTCTCGAACCTGTTAGCTCCCTCGCCCTTAGCGATGTAGTTTTTAGTAATCACCATATCTTAATCTTTAATTTTCCTCTGTTAATAAAGCGAGTACTCGCATTCCGTGTCATCGTACAAATGTTCCATGACCATCATCAACGTACCCAATATCGCCGAATAAACGCCCAAATTACTCATTTTCAACTCACAATGTCCCCGCATACGAGCCAAAGCGTACTTGTTTATCGCTTGTTGAACCGGAACCAGCATCAAGTCACCCGCTTGCACAATCTCCCCTCCGATCACCACCATATCCGGGTTAAACAAATGTATCATCGTGGCAATCCCCTCTCCCAACTTCTCTCCCGCACGATGCAACAGGTCGATAGCCGAAATATCATCCTTCCGGGCGGCCTCGATAATCTCTCGCAACGGTTTGCCCGCCACATTCTCGATCGCCCGTCCCGAAGACACGGTTTCCAAGCAACCGATCTTTCCACAATGACACGGAGCCTCCAGTCCTGAAATACGAATATGCCCGAACTCTCCCGCCATGCCAATCCCCCCACGATACAATTTTGAGTTCAGGATCATCCCCAAACCGATACACTCGTTCACGCTAATACACAAAACATTGTCCACGTTCTTGGCAACCCCGAACGTGTGTTCTGCCATAGCCATCACGTTAGAATCGTTATCTATAAATACCGGAATTTGCAGCATCTCCTCCAAAATACTCTTTATCCCCGGTTGTTCATACGTTAAATAAGTATACGAAGTCCCCTCCCGGTCAATCAATCCCGGAAGAGCGAAACCTGCCATCTTGATCTTTGCCCGATCAATGTTCAATCGCCCGATCGTCTCGTCAATCTTTTCCCTCACATAACGAAGCGTCGCCTCATCATCCTGCTCTTCCAGTATCGAAGGATACTCCAAAATACCCTCGATCGGTTCATTCTTCAAATTAAAAATAGCCACCCGCAGGTATTCCCGACCAATATCCACACCTAATATATAAGCGGCATCCGGATTCAACGAAAACACGTGAGGACGTTTGCCCCCGATTGAATTCCCACATCCCCGGTCAATCACCCATCCCTCGTCCATCAACTCTTCAATCATGCGACTAACTGTGGGCGTGGTCACGTTTGTCAAACGACAAATTTCAGGCTTGGACAACTCTCCCATCCGGTAAAGGAACCCGATAATTGCCTTCTTCTGCAAGTATCGTTTCTCCTTCAATCCCGGTAGTGAACCTTTATTTATGGTATTCGAGTCATTCATAGCTCTCCGTTTTCAAAAAAATCGTGTTTATCGTCCCACAAATATACAAATACTTTCTAAAATATTTACGTAAGTCATATTAAAAATGAAAAATATTTTTTATTCGATTCCAAATTCAAGAAAAAAAGCGACATACAGATTCCCGACACGCGCTCCCTGCAAGCATGTTGCCTCCCGACAGCATGATCGCATTCAACAATTACATTCTTTAATAACAAAAAAACTCATTTTACAAAAGAAAGTTTTATTCCTATCCAATAAAAATCTATCTTTGCCCCTCGAAAAAGTGGAAAGATTTGGCTG